>ERZ1023670.135-NODE-135-length-25810-cov-32.065968_pt1 | contig 25810 bp, 22 predicted proteins | sample MGYA00380342_ERZ1023670 | MGnify/ENA primary metagenome ERZ1023670 (study PRJEB33179, sample SAMN07448984) | human gut metagenome | biome: Human-gut; feature: Human associated habitat; material: Faeces | host: Homo sapiens | place: India: Bhopal | collected...
TGTTGGATGTGCTAACTGCTGAAAATCAGTAGTTACGTTCTAACGGTGATTTACATAATATGGTAATATCCTAGTAAATACTATGGGTACGCTGTATTTCTGATATACATACTAAAGCAATATATAATGATGAAAATTTTACCAAAACTATTATTGTTCCTTTGTGCTGTGGCACTTTTGTTAGGATTGGTTTTGTATGCAACAGGAATGAAACATACTACCAATAGAACAGAAATTACCTTTATGGTAAAAGCTGACAGTACAGGAATGGTCACACCTGAGACTCGTGCGATGGCAGATTCTATTGTTGGCTTTTTAACAAAAGACGAGCAGCTTTTGGCAGATAAATACCAGTATGTTATAGACCAACAAGCTAAGACTCAAGATTTTTTAGCTATAGGTGGAATTTTACTTGGAATTATAGTATCAATAGTAGGATTTTTTGGGTACGACAAAATGCAAGCGATAGAAGATAAGGCGAAAGATTTAGCCGAAAGCAGTGCCAAAAAGGCCTTTTCCGAAGAACTGAAAGAGCTGCAGCAAAAGCATAATCAGGAATATTTAATAGGTACAGTAAAACCAACTGTATCTAAAGAAATAGAGGAAGCTATGGTTTCTTTTACGGATCAAAAGGTAGCTCAAATCGATGAAATCGAAAAAAAAATAAATCTCTTGGAACCAGCGGTTGCGGAGTTGAATAGAAGGATAAAACCTCAAGGAACACCTCAAGGCACTCCTAGTCAACCTCAGCCAGAACCTCAGCCATTTGGTAACAAACCTGTAAGCAAAGGAGGTGAGTCATGATAAAGGCATATATACAGCAAGTACATCCTAATGCAGGAAAGATGGTTTTGCAAGCGTTAATTCCTTTTACAAATCTGCGAGATTCGGTATTATTTACTTGTAAGGCAAACCCAAACTCACATTATGGAGATGATAAGAAAGTAATAGCTAAGGCTAATTATGATTATTACCAACGTCGAATAGAACCTTCACGAATAGCTAGTATAGAAAAATATATTCGTGAAAGTATCATTTCTGAAAAATTAGGTTATTCGGTAACAGCTTTGTTCCCTTCATCTTTAATATTGGCCTTTAATGAAGAAGATGGTAACAAAATATCTATAAATAAAGATTCCTGTGATATAGCACTCACCAGTAATGTCTTTATTGTTGATGGACAACATCGTATGATGGCAATGATTTCCTTATATGACAAGTTGAAGAGGCTTTTACTGAAAACACCAGAGGAAGAGCAAATCATAGCATTTTTGGATACCTATAAATTTAATTGCGTATTGTTAGTTAATTATGATCTTTGGGAGCAAGGACAGGTATTTGTGAATGTAAATTTTATGCAGAAATCTGTAAACAAATCTCTCTATTATGAGGTCTTTGGTTCTCATTATCAAGAAGATCCAAGCAAGTGGCAACAAAATCATATTTTCCTAGCGCATAGTTTGACTAAATATCTCAATGTTAATACATCTTCTCCATTTTATGGTAATATAAGAATGTTGGGAACTGGAAAAGGATATGTTTCACAAGCATTTTTTGTAGAGGCATTAATGAGAAATTTCCGCTTGAATGGAATTTGGTCTATATATCGCAATCCGTTGTCTAAAGATTCGAATGTTAACTTTATGGCAGTCGAACTATTGTCATATTTTATAGCAGTAAGAAATTCTTTTGATAAATACTGGCCAGATAGAAACAATCATATAGGAACGATTATTTGTAAGACTACAGGTGTCGGTGCTTTTATTCGATTGATGAAACCTATTCGTGAATTATTGCCTGTTACAGTCATAGATGGGTTAAAAAATGAAAGAGGAGTTGTCAATCAACCTTATTGTGACCAAGTGAAAAATATTTTAAAAAGAGTTCCAGAAGCATTGGCAGAAAGTTTATTTGGCGAGAAATCAGACTATGCATCCACTAGTGGAAAGGGCTCTGAAACAAAGATGTTTAATGCCCTAAGAAATGCAATTTTGTTGCAGAAAACATCGCTGCTACAACAGAATTCTTTAGGAATTTCGTTAGATAAGGTTTCTACTCATATATTGTCATATTTATGGCAAAACATAGACTCAGAATTAGATTCCTTGGGGCATCATTATGAAGTTGATGATATTTCAGATATGTCTATAGAAGACTCTATGAAGGACGAACATTTTCTCACATGTAAGCTATCGTTCAATACAGCTGTTACTATTTACATGGATATTGAAGATGAGACTGGCATAGTCATGAGTTTTCCAACTATGGCTACCGTTAGGTTTCTAAAGAATACGTTAGGAAAATGGAAACTAGACGAAAGTTCAATAAAATTGCATTTTGATACTTCAAAATATTATATGTAGAAACTAGTATTTTTACAGTTAACTCATTATATAAATATTCTGTCTTTCGGCGGTCCCATCCCGCACAATATGGCGAGACCTTTGATGGTTCGCCAACCTTATAGCGTAGCGGTTCCGAGCACCGGAGGGCGGTTACATCCTCTCGTCCCTGAGGAAAGAGAGGCTTGGTGAGAAAGGTGGAGCCTTCTTTAATGTTAAAGAAGGACGGGATGATTTTAGAAAACATGTTATTGATCAATAAATAATAATTATATGAAAGGAATAGTATTAGCAGGTGGTAGCGGTACACGCTTGTACCCTATCACTAAAGGTATCAGCAAGCAGCTGATACCAATCTTTGATAAACCGATGATATACTACCCAATATCAGTATTGATGTTGGCAGGTATCCGTGAGATACTCATTATTTCAACACCATTCGATTTACCAGGCTTCAAGCGCCTCTTAGGCGATGGAAGCCAGTTAGGTGTGAAGTTTGAGTATGCAGAGCAGCCATCGCCAGATGGCTTAGCCCAAGCCTTTATTATCGGTGAGAAGTTCATTGGTAATGATTCCGCTTGCCTTGTATTAGGCGATAATATCTTCTATGGTGCAGGATTAAATCAGATGCTGCATCAAGCAGTAGTAGATGCTGAACAGAACAACAAGGCTACCGTTTTTGGCTATCGTGTAAGTGATCCGGAGCGATATGGAGTTGCTGAGTTTGATGAGCAAGGCAATTGCCTGAGCATCGAAGAGAAGCCTGAAAATCCTAAGAGCAACTATGCAGTGGTAGGCTTGTATTTCTATCCTAACAAGGTGGTAGAAGTAGCTAAGCATATTAAGCCATCCGCTCGTGGTGAGTTGGAAATCACCACCGTTAATCAGGAGTTCTTGAAGGATAAGCAGCTGAAGGTACAGACCATGGCAAGAGGATTTGCATGGCTTGATACCGGAACCCATGATTCTCTTTCTGAAGCATCCACCTTTATCGAAGTCTTGGAGAAGCGTCAGGGCTTGAAGGTAGCTTGCTTGGAAGGAATCGCATACCGTCAGGGATGGATTACCGCAGAACAATTGAGAGAGAATGCTCAACCCATGTTGAAGAACGACTATGGCAAGTATTTGCTTTCCATTCTCAGCGAACCTGATGAAACATTGAGAAAAAACCTGGAATATTAGTGAATGTTACTATCACTGAAGGTGAAGATGTCTTATTAGTTATAGATTGTATTTAGAAAGATCAATTATTATGGATACATTAAAAATTAATAAGGAATTTTTAGAATCTCTTTTATCCCAAGCTAATGACAATCCTCGTTTTCGCCTGAATTATGATCTTCGTACTAGTGTAGTTGATCAAAGTCAGAGAATGCTCAATGCCTTGTTGCCAGGTACGGAAGTGGTGATACATCGTCATCCTAATTCTTCGGAGAGTGTAGTCTGCCTTTGTGGTAGAATGGATGTGGTTGTCTACGATGAAGTGGTAACGTATGTCCAGGATGGTGAAGATAAAAAGCGAAAAGTATCATATAACGTGACAGAAAGAATATCACTGGCTCCTGTAGAAGGTAAGTTCGGTTGTTCTATACCTAAAGGCGCTTGGCATACAGTTGAGGTATTTGAACCTAGCGTAATCTTTGAAGCAAAGGATAGAGCGTATGGGGAAGATGGTAGCGAAGTAGCTAATGTTGATTAGCTAGGAAAGGAAAGTTTAGCAGAAGATTCTGATAAATTATAGCTTGTATAAAGTTCATGAAAATAAAATTTAATTATTGATTATTATGACGATAAATGATTGTAGAATAATAGAACTTCCTAAGTTCTTAGATGCGAGAGGCAATCTTTCTTTTGCCGAAAACTTTACTCAAATACCTTTTGAAGTAAAGAGAACTTATTGGTTGTATGATGTACCAGGTGGTGTGAATCGTGGTGGTCATGCCGAAATTAATAACGAGGAATTAGTCATTGCACTTTCTGGTGCATTTGATATTGTTGTAGATGATGGAAAGGAGCGTAAGACTTTTACACTTAATCGTTCCTATTATGGTCTTTATATTCCTAAAGGATTATGGAGAGAAATAAAGGAGTTTTCTACAAATGCTGTAGCATTGGAGTTTGGCAGTATTCCTTATGATGTCAATGACTACATCCGTAATTATGAAGCATTCAAGGCTTATGCAAAGTCGGTAGAGAATGTTTCTGCTTGTAATACGGAGAAGCAGATTATACCATCAGAGTCACTTTCGAAAATTAAACTTCATGGTGTTTTTGATAGTACCATCGTTGAACTTGACAAGCATCATAGTGACAGACGAGGAAATCTGACAGTTGTTGAGAATGGAAAGACCTTGCCATTTGATGTGAAGCGTGTATATTACCTATATGATGTCCCTGGTGGTGAATCTAGAGGAGCACATGCTCATCGTGAATTAGAGCAATTGATTATTGCAGTATCTGGTTCTTTTACCGTAACTTTGGATGATGGTAAATGCAAACGTTCCTTCTTCCTAAATCGTCCATATCAAGGTCTTTATGTAAAGTCTGGTATGTGGCGAACCTTAGAAGATTTCTCTTCAGGAGCAGTCTGTATGGTATTAGCATCTGATGTATATAAGGCATCTGATTATATCAGATCCTATGATGAATTTGTACAATTTAGAAAGGATAATGGCAAATAATACAGGAAACAAAAAGATTGCCAAAAATACCCTGATGCTCTATATCAGAATGTTCTTTACAATGGCTGTGAGTCTTTATACTTCACGAGTTGTATTGTCTACATTGGGAGTCTCAGACTATGGTATATATAATGTTGTGGGTGGTGTTGTAGCCATGTTTACTTTCATTAATTCATCTATGGTTAATGCTACTCAGCGATTTATAACATTCGAGTTAGGGCAAGGTAATAAAGATAGATTACATACCGTTTTTTGTACAAGTTTAAATATTCATGCTATTATATCTTTAATCATAGTTCTCTTGGTAGAAACTGTAGGATTATGGTTTTTATATAATAAGATGCAGATTCCTGATGGAAGAATAAATGCTGCCTTTTGGACTTTACAATGTAGTATTCTTGCTACGGTTGTAAATGTCATGTCTGTCCCGTACAATGCTTCTATTGTTGCGCATGAAAAGATGTCAGCTTTTGCTTATATATCAATATTGGAAGTAACATTAAAGTTGCTTATTGTTTTTTTGTTGGTTATTTCTCCAATTGACAAATTAATACTATATGCCGTGTTGATATTGGCAGTTCAGATTTTTATTCGTTTTATCTACGGAAATTATTGCAGCAGGCATTTTGAGGAAACGCATTATGCTTTCCGAATGGATAAATCTCTGTTCAAGACTATGACAAGTTTTGCTGCGTTTGATTTGTTTGGTAATTTAAGTGTTGTTGCTAGAACGCAAGGCATTAATTTACTTCTGAATGTATTCTTTGGAACTATTTTGAATGCGGCTGCTGGAGTTGCCAATCAAGTGCAGGGAGCAGTGATGGGATTTGGCAATAATGTACTTATGGCTGTCACACCTCAGCTGATAAAATCATATTCAGTGAAGGATTATGACAGAATGAATTATCTCTTGCATAAATTCACATTGATTACTTTTATTTTGCTTCTTCTATTGTCGATGCCAATTATTCAGGAAGCTAATTATATCTTGGGAATTTGGTTGAAAGAAGTCCCTGCTTATGCAGTTTCTTTGTGCCAGTTAACTCTTGTTTTTGGAGTAATAGCAAATTCTTTTAGATTAGTAAGTACAGGAATAGAAGCTACGGGTAACATCAAACGACAGTCAACTATATTGGGATGCCTTTACCTCTCGGTTATACCTATTGCATATATTCTGTATAAGATGGGATTTGCCCCTGAGACTTCATTTGTATTGAATATCATTTTTGTGATTATAGGTATTTTTATCAATGCTACGATTCTTCATATTCAAATGAAAGAGTTCTCTCTTGTTGATTTTTGCAAAAAGGTAATACTTAAAGCAGCCGTTATATTTGCTGCTTTCTATGTAATTACTTTAGCTGTAAAATTACAATTGGATGAAGGCTTTATTCGATTAATAGTTGTCTGTTTTGCGAGCCTGTTTACTTCAATACTTTCAGCTTTATGTATTTTGAACAAGGAAGAGAGACAAAAAGCAAAGCAAATGGTTTTGGCAAAGTTTAATAAGAAATAATAATTATGATAAGATTTTTAGATTTACAGAAAGTTAATGCACTGTATGCTGCAGACATGAAGGCTGCTGCTAGTGAGATTATTGATAATGGTTGGTTTTTGCATGGCAAATACAATGAGAAATTTGCCAATGATTTGAAAAACTTCATTGGTACTAAGCATGTAGTTCCTTGCGGTAATGGTTTGGATGCACTTCGCATGATTTTCCGTGCTTATAAGGAAATGGGTGTAATGCAAGATGGAGATGAGGTGATTGTACCAGCTAATACATATATTGCTACAGTTCTTGCCATTACAGATAATCATCTTACCCCAGTTTTTGTTGATCCTTCTGAGGAATCTTTCAATATAGATATTGACAAGATTGAGGCTGCCATCACTCCTAAGACTAAAGCGATTGCTGTGGTTCATCTTTATGGTCAGGCATGTTGGTCTGAAAAGCTCAACGAATTGAAGGAAAAATATAATCTCAAGATAGTTGAGGATAATGCTCAGGCAATAGGTGCTAAATGGCATGGTATTCGAACAGGAAACTTGGGTGATGCTGCTGGCTTTAGTTTCTATCCTGGAAAGAATCTTGGAGCGTTAGGTGATAGTGGTGCCGTTACTACCAATGATGACAAACTGGCTGATATTGTAGAAGCTTTGGGGAGTTATGGATCTCATATCCGCTATGTTCATGAATATGCTGGTTTGAATAGCCGTATGGATGAACTTCAGGCTGCGTTCCTTGATATCAAGCTTCAGCGTATTGATGAGCGTAATGAAATCCGTCGTCAGAATGCCAAGAAGTACTTCGAGGGTATTAAGAATCCTTTGATTAGATTGCCTAAGTTGGTAAATGAAACAGAGGACGGCCACGTATTCCATCTTTTTGTTGTTCGTTGTGAGCGTCGTGATGAACTTCGTCAGTTCTTGGCAGACAATGGTATCGAGAGCTTGATCCATTATCCTACACCAGTTCCAAAGCAAAAGTGTTATAAGCAATATGCTGATGCATTGTGTCCAGTAGCCGATAAGGTTCAAAGTGAAATCCTATCTATCCCTATGTCATCAGTATTGAGTGATGAGGAAATTAATAAAGTTATTAACACATTAAATTCTTTCAAATGATTATAGCATCTTCTCAATTAGTTGCCAATCCATTGGTTTCTGTTGTCATAGCTACATACAATCAGGTGAAATACATAGAGCAGACTGTCATGTCTGCTCTTACACAGCAATGTCCATTCCCATTCGAGGTTGTAGTGGGTGATGATGGCAGTAATGATGGAGAGCGTGAACTTTTAAAAAAGTTACAGGAAAAATATCCGGAGAACTTAAAACTTATCTTTAATGATAAGAATATGATGGTTACTCGCAACTATGTGAATGCCATTCATGAGGCACGAGGCAAGTATATTGCCACTTTGGATGGTGATGATTATTACTTGGCCAAAGATGCCCTTGTCAAGCTCGTTGATGTTCTGGAGAAGAATGAGGATGTTAGTTTGGTGCATGGAGGATATCAGTCATTCAATGATAAAACAGGTTTAACCATTAACACTTTTACAAAATGGGATTCTCCTATGGCTCATACTTATGGTAAGGATAGCGTTTATGCCTTATTGTGCGAGGATTATAGCTATTACCCTTTAGGTAGTTCTTCATGTTTCAGAAGAGAGGTCTATCTTGAAGGCTGTAGAAAATACGAGGATCTGATTACCGTTAAAGATACAGCTGGTGAGGGAACTATATTGAATGTGACAATGGGAATGGCTGGAAAGATTGCATTTCTACCGGATATTATTACTGCTTATCGCGTTTTGGAACGTTCCCTTTGCCATTTTGAAACGTCACAAGAAGCTGTCTTGTTTGACTTTAAGTATATACGTTTAAGGCTTATTGCTGCTAATCTTGTAAATTTGTCCACAGAGCAAATTGTTGAAATGACAAGGAAAGCAATAAAAGCAAAAATGAGAAATGCAATGCTTCACGGACAAACTTTGTTTTTTATCAAACAACTACCTACAATCAAGAGTTTTTGTGATGGTAGCGAATATACTAAGATGCTCTCTTCTTATGAAAAAGGAATAACACCTTATGCATTTGCGGCTTACGGTGTCGTTTATAACTTTCTTTGGAGAATTAAACATGTTGTATTAAAAAAATGATTCAGACTACTGAAAAGAAAGATTGTTGTGGTTGTTCTGCCTGCGTTCAGAGATGTCCCAAACAGTGTATCTCCTTACAGGAAGATAATGAAGGTTTTCTATATCCAAAGGTAGATGAAGATACTTGCATTCATTGTGGATTATGCGAGAAGGTGTGTCCTATTATCAACCAAGCAGTTAAGATAAACCCATTAAAAGTTCTTGCTGTTAAGAATCGTAATGAGGAGGAGCGGATGAACAGTTCTTCTGGTGGAGTCTTCTTGCCATTAGCAAGAGAGGTCATAGCCAAAGGTGGTGTAGTGTTTGGAGCAGTATATGATGAACAGTGGGAGGTGCATCATGTCTATGCTGAAAAGATAGAGGATGTTTATCCCATGATGGGCAGCAAATACTTGCAAAGTAGAATTGAAAATACTTATAGGGAGACTGAGCAATTCCTGAAGCAAGGACGCGAAGTGATGTTCGTAGGAAGTCCATGTCAGATTGCCGGTCTTCGCACATTCTTGCGTGGTAAGGAATATTCAAACCTTTTAACTGTTGATTTCCTGTGCCATGGAGTGCCAAGTCCTGGAGTTTGGAGAAGATATTTGGCAGAAACTTATAGTGAGGTCAGCTTGAAAGAAAAATGCCGCCTTCAGGCGGCGGCTGGAAAAAATTCCGTTTTGCTTTTATCTCTAAATGCAACGTCCCCCATAGGGGACATTAAATTTAGAGATAAACGTGAGAGTGGCTGGAAAAAATTCCGTTTTGTCGTCCGTCAAAAGTCCGCCTTAAAGGCGGACAAAATTTCCGTTTTGTCGTCCGATATACATTACGATAATCCTTTTATGCGAGGATTCCTTTCTGACATATATTTGCGCCCTTCATGTTATGAATGCAAATGTAAGAATGGATTAAATCATAGCGATTTAACCATAGGCGATTATTGGGCGGCAAGAGTTACAGACCAGGACTTTGATGATGATAAGGGTGTTGGTTTGGTTCTTGTTAATACCTCAAAAGGCAAGGAATACTTTGATAGGCTAAATATGACGGTTCGTAAATCGGATCTAGATAAGGCTAATCTTTGTAATGGCGGATTCAATGAACATACTCATGCACATCCCAAACGTGCCTTGTTCTTTGCTTTGATTTATCAAGGAAAGACTATAAAAGATGCAGTTGATATCTGCTTGAAGATTTCATTGTCTTCAAGGGTAAAGAATAAAACGAAACGCCTTGTAAAGGAGGTTGTAAAGCAAGTCTTAGGTGATAAAGGAGTTGATGTTATCAAAACAGCTTTAGGTAAATAAACTTCCTCTAATCTATATTCTTAATATAGGTTAGAGAGTTGGGCAAAAGCATCGAATCAGTCATGTATATTCTCATTCTAAAATATATACTTATAGCATTGTGTCTGGCATATGTAACCCATGTGTTTTCCAAGAAGAAAGAAGTAATGCTTGACGTGAAAAGGCATGTATTGGAAAAGAGACTGAAATTATATGCCTCATTACACAAGTTGATTCATCATAACTCTCTGTTCTTTGAGCCAATCGTGCGTTTGGCTGATAGTTATATGTCTGATGAAACTTGGAAAGGTAGTCTTAGCAGAAAGATTCTTTTTAGAGTTCTAGGTGATAGATAATCACTTGTATCAAAACTGTTTTCAATTACATCATAATAGATGAGGGGGTATAGCTTAAATGTGATTAATCGGATAAATTAAATTGCGTATAGCCATGAACAAGCAGATTTTTGTTTTCTTGAACGAATATGCAAAACTCCCATCTCCCCAGTATGCAGTCTTGCTACGAGGAAAGTGGGGATGCGGAAAAACTTACTTTGTTAAGCATTGGCTTGAAGAATTTGATAAGTCAGACAAGTTGCCAGCTAATGAGAACAGCATCGAACTGAAACCAATATATGTTTCACTCTTTGGCATGAGAGAAATCTCAGATATCAAATCAGCCATTGATAGATGCGTGAATCCATTTTTCTATTCCAAGACTGGCAAAATACTGAAGATTGCCGGGCGTATTGCAAGCAAGATAATCTTCAAGACAGAACTAGATATAGATAAAGATGGAAAGAGTGAAACATCATTCTCTGGAGCGTTGGATTCTCTATCCATTTTTGAGAATGATAATAAAGATGAAGTTAAGGGTGTAAAGTTTATTATCTTTGATGATCTGGAACGATGTCAGATACCGATGAAGCAATTGCTCGGTTTCATAAACTATTTTGTGGAGCATTGTGATTGTCATGTTGTCGTGATAGGTGAGGAGAAATATCTGGATGATAAGACACAGCATGATTTGCTCGAATTCAAGGAAAAGATAGTTGGTAGAGAGTTTGAAATACTCCCAGATATAGAAGCTGCCATAAAGCTATTTGTTTCAGAGCATATGATGGCAACAGATTTCCTGAGTAAAGAAACTGGGATGATTCAACTGTGCTTTGAGTGCAGTGCAACTCATAATTTGAGGTTGTTGCGCCAGTCACTTCTGGATTTCAGTTCGTTGATTTCGGCTTTGCCAACCAAACTGGTAGAGAATAATCATGAATATTTGCGTTCATTGTTGTCTTGCTACATTGCTGTTTATGCAGAATATCGGAATATAGATGGTCATGCATTTATTGTTGATTGGGAAAATTGTGCTGTGAAGGCTTTTGTTGATACCAAGGATGAAGAATCTCAGAAGATTAGGAATCTGATGGGGAAATATAACAGAGTTAATAGCCTTAATCAGTTTGAAGCTTTGAGCAGTGAAATGGTTCCCAAGATAGTAGAACATATAGAAAAAGGACTTAGCCTGGCTCCAATGTTTGAAAAGATTCTATCTCAGAAATCAAGGAAGCTTACTGCTTTGGATAGATTGGATTCATATTGGGACAAGACGAATGAAGAATTCGATGAACTGTTTGACTCATTGGTGAAGGAATTGAAGGATGGTATCATATCTGAGCCTGTTGATATAGGTAAATCAATTGGCTATCTCGGTTTTTTCGATGCCATGCAATTTCGTGAATTACCAGAGGAAGCCATTTCTGATATAAAGAACAGATTGTTGGATATCTATCAATCTTGTACCTGTTTGGAGGATTTGACTAAATGTCACTACCAATTTATCCAGGGTTACAATTATGTAAGAGGATATGAACAAGATAAGAAGAAGACTAAATGTATCATCAATTTTGTAAGTGAACTCTTTGAGCAAAAGAAGGAAGAACTGCCCGATGATATGCAATTGGCTTTGCGTCAACTATCTGACGAGAATGTAGATAATTTAGTTTATATAGATTCCGGCAGTTATCCTGATCACTCTTCTGGTTTTAGAATGCGTCCTATATTTGCTAAGGAGAATCCTCATCAGCTCTTTGAATCATTATGTAAGATGAGCAATAAGGGGCGTAATTCTTTCAGCCAATTTCTTGCATACCATTATGAATTCCATGTGGATTGTAATTTTTCAGATACATTTAAACCAGACCATGATATCTTGTTTAAGCTGAGAGCTTTGGTTAAAGAAGAAGCTAAATCGAAAGTCTCGATAGAGAAATGGTCGTATGATGGATTGATAGAGGGATTGGATAAATCCATCAGAAGGGCGAATGGAGAGTCTAGGATAGAATAATGAATTAATAACTTATAGAGTCTCTGGCATGCAAACTGTCATGAGCAATTTTATTAAGCTACTTTTCTGCTATTGGCAGGGAGCATGCTGAGACTCTTTTTAATGAAATATACAAAACTATGAAAATAGGAATAATAACACTACCCCTCCATACAAACTATGGAGGGATATTGCAGGCTTATGCTTTGCAAACTGTGTTGGAAAGAATGGGGCATGAAGTGGATATTCTTGAGGAACCATTAGTATATAAACATGCCTCTTTAAATCGTTATATTAGACGTATTCTTAAAAAGTGTGTTGGGAAGCGTTCTATTATCAATTATGAGGGGTTTATGCGTAAGTGGCAACCTAGAGTTGCTTCAAATATTAATCAGTTTATTAATACTTATATACATCGGAGAATTGTAAATTTTGAATGTTTGACAGAAGGAGAATATGATGCATTTATTGTTGGTAGTGACCAAGTATGGAGACCTTCTTATAATCAGCATTTAGAGCAAGCATTCCTTAATTTTACCGAGAACTGGAAAAACGTTAAGAGAATTGCATATGCAGCATCCTTTGGTGTTGACAACTGGGAATTTACTAAGAAACAAACGAAAGCATGTAAAAGACTCGTTCAAAAGTTCGATTTTGTCAGTGTACGTGAAGATACTGCTGTTAATCTATGTAAAGAGCATTTGGGGATTGAAGCTACTCATGTATTAGATCCAACATTGTTGCTTTCTGCAGACGATTATCAAAAACTAATTGATGGATTAAAAATTAGCGATTCACCATATGTTTTTTCTTATCTTTTGGATGAGTCAGAAGAAAAGATAGATATATTAGAGGATATTAGTAAAAGACTTAATCTTCCTGTTAGAAAGATTAAGCTAGAAAAGGATATTTCAAAAATACCTATGTCAAAATTAAAGTCATTGACATATCCTTCAATTCAAGAATGGCTCGCATCTTTTGCACAAGCGAATTTTGTAGTTACTGATTCTTTCCATGGAACAGTTTTTTCAATAATCTTTAATAAACCATTTGTGGTATTGCCTAATAAAGGTAGGGGAGTTGCAAGATTTGAGTCTTTATTGAAAGATATAAGTTTGGAGAATCGGATTTTTAGTGATTTTCTTATTAGTGATATTTTATATGAAGAATTTCCTTTCCAAATTAATAGCGTATTGTTTCAAAAAAGTGAAAGAATAAAATTAAAGATAGAATCGTTATTATGTTAAGTTATGCTTTATTATTAGTTTTTATTTTTCTCTTGCTAAGAGATTATAAAAAGGGAGTGATTTTTACCGCTTTTATAGTACAACCATTAACGTATATTGGATCAGGAATTGGTGAAATTAGCTTATATTATATTTTAGCTTTCTTTGCTTTAATTCTGTTTCCTATAACGCCCTATTTTAAAAATATCAAAACGTATCCTAAGTTACTTTTAATTCCAACCTGTTTGATGGCCATTTCATATTTGGTAACTAATTCAATATGCAGAAAGCCACATACGGTTTTAATTATTTCAAATATTATAACTCAATTTATTTTTCCAGTTATATTATGGTGTGTTTTGACTGACGATAACAAATTAAAAACAGCAGTAAAGTTACTCTGCTATATGTGTGTGATTTCAATTTTGGTTATGATACCGGAGCAAATATTTAAACATAACTATTTTACAGATTTGATAATGCATACATGTGTAATATCCGATTTTGTTATAGATGCAGATACAATACGTTATGGTCTGAAACGAATAAATTCTATATTCTCATATTTTTCAACTTGTGGTATGTTTGGTTATTTGTCTGCATACATTTTGTGGATAATGGGATCTAAGTATAAAATTAGGCAAAACTATTATTTTGCCCTCTTATTATTGATGATGCTTTTGTCCTTTTCATCAGGTTCACGCGCTACTTTCTTAGGAATATTTTGTGTATTAATAGGCTTGTTTACTGATAGTAAATTTCAACAGAATAATATATTTAAAATATTGCTGGGATTATGTATACTACTTTCGCCTATTATTGTTAGTTATGTGGGGGATATTCTTGATTCAATGATTTCATCTGATTCAAATAAAGCTGTTACAGGCAGCTCTTCAGAAATGAGAATGCTTCAATGGGAAGCTTGTTTGCCTTATTTTGAGCAATCTCCTATATGGGGTAATGGGAGAATGTATATTTGGGAAGAAGTGGCTCCTCGAAATCCTATCATACAAGGTGCAGAAAGTATATTTTTCTCTTTAACTGTTGATTATGGTATAATGGGGGTTATAACATATTTAATTATGATAGTGTCTGCAACTATTTTATTATATAAAAAAGAACCACGATTAGCATTTTTGCCCATCGGTTATTTTTTGATATTATCTCTATCACCGGATGCTGGTATTCAGTATAATTTGTTGTTGACTTTTGTGGTGTTATCATATAAATTAATAAATTCTTATAATAATAAAGCTATGTAACATGAAATTTTCAGTTATTATACCCTTATATAACAAGGAAAGTTATTTGTCACAGACATTAAATTCTGTAAAAGGACAAACTTATAAGGACTTTGAAGTGATAATTGTTGATGACGGTTCTTTAGATAGAAGTTTATCTATTGCGAATAGTTATAAGACAGATTCTCGTTTTAAGGTTTATCATCTTCAAAATGGTGGAGTTTCAAAAGCTCGAAATTATGGTATTTCAGTTTGTAAAGGCGATTATATCTGTTTTCTAGATGCTGATGATGTTTGGAATAAGAATTATCTGAGCGAAGCTGCATATTTATTAAATAAATATGGAGATATAAACATGATTTGTTTTAGCTATAATAACTTTTCGGAGCAAATAGATAATATTAGCAAACAGTGTAACCTTAGAAGTTATTTCGCAGAAGAAGATAAACTTATAGATTATTTTTGTTATTCTGTTAAAGAGAAAAGGTCTATAGCTTTGACTAGTGGGGTTGTGGTAAAGAAATCTTGCGTTTCCGAAAATTCTATCATTTTTGCTCATGATATAAGTATGGGTGAAGATATTGATTTTTGGGTTCGTATTGCAGCTTATGCCCCGATTGTTTATAGTAATAAGTGTCTTATGTATTATAGAAAAGATAGCGAAGAAAACTTATCTTCTAAAGGATTGAAATCATTAAGCTTATCTTTTCCATATTGGAGATGGTATGATTTAAAGTCATTTAGTCCTTACAAGGATAAGTTTACGACAAGAATGATATATTCTTTGGCACTGATGGGGAGGTGTACAGGAGAATCGTTAATGATTAGACAGGTTTTGTCTAAGATTGTCGGGTCTTACTTGATATTTAGCCGAATCTGTCTTTATATCTGTTCTTTTAATATGAGTTTTTTCCTTGTTATTGATTCGATAAAAAGAATCAAACGGTATTATTTGTCAAATTAATTTCTTTTAAATATAGTATAGTTTGATATAGCTTAGTAAATGTCAGGTTATTGGTATGTAATCAAAGGGAAATTTTAGTGTTTAATAATTTAATAAATTGTTTATATGAAACAACCAAAGATTTCTATAATTGTTCCAATTTATAATGTCGAGAAATATCTTGATGAATGCATGCTATCTTTATTAAACCAAACACTTAAGGATATTGAAATAATTCTGGTTGATGATGAATCTCCGGATAATTGTCCTAAAATGTGTGATGAATATGCTAATAAAGATAAGCGAGTTAAGGTTATCCATAAAAAAAATGGAGGACTCGGATTTGCTCGTAATTCAGGACTTGATGTTGCTACAGGAGAGTATGTAGCATTCATTGATTCTGATGATTTTATCGATTTAGATATGATGGAAACTTTATATCATGTTGCAATATCAGAAAAGGCTGATGTTGTTAGATGCGGTTTAAAATTTTATTCTGCCAATAGTTTCAAAGAAAGACATGATGTAATAACAAAACAAGTGTTTAGAGGTAGAAATCAAGTTGATGATTTTTTGCTTGATTTTGTTGGACCAAAGCCAGAATGTAAGCGTGATGTTAAATATATGGTTTCGGCTTGTTGTTGTATTCATTCTCGCAAGCTCATAGAAGAATACAGATTGAGATTTATGTCTGAGCGATTAACTTTGTCAGAAGATCTGATATGGGCAATCGATCTTTATACAAAGGCAGAATGTATTGTATATCTTCCTGATTGTTTTTATGCATATAGAATGAATCCAACTTCTATAACCCATAACTATAATATGGATAAATATAAAAGGAACCATAAATTTTATGTGTTAATTGATGCTAAATTATCTTATTGCTACCCTAAGGAAAGATATATTAATAACATCTTACGTTCCAAATTTCATTATATTAGAATTGCAATTTCAAATTTTGCAAGGCAAGAACATGCATTGGACAAATTGAAAATAGTGTTAAATGATAAATTATGGGATGATTTATTTACGCTTTATCCTTTCCAGAAATTGCCTTTTAAACCAAGATTATATTTTCTATGTCTTAAGTTGAAATCGCCAATGCTCATGAAAGTAGTTCATAAAATTATAAATATATAATTATGAAACCAATAGGACTTGTAACTTGCTACTTCCATCATAATTATGGAAGTATGCTTCAGGCATATGCCACAGAGATGATTATGCAGCAGATGGGACTCCCTTTTCAAACCATCGCCTGTAAGGCTCCAATCAACTATATGCAAGAGAATAAAATTATCTACATCATCAAGAAATTGTTGATTGCAGATTGGAAGATGCGTTTGGGTAAGATGAAGATCGAGCATGCCAAGAAAGAAAATCCTATGTTTGCTAAAAACTGGGAGATTCGTAATAAGGCATTCTATCAATTTGCTGAAACGTTTTTCCATGTATCGCCTTATTGCAAGAATCGCGAGGAACTTACAAAGATGGCTGAAAACTATTCTGCTTTTCTGGTAGGTAGCGATCAGTTGTGGCGAACAGATAGTGTAGAACACGGATATTATACTCTGGAATGGGTTCCAGACCATATCCGTAAGATTGCTTATTCGACAAGCATCGGTGTGAAGGAAGTCCCATGGTTCCAGGTTGAAAAGAATAAGCGATTTATGAACCGCTTTGACCATATAGCTTTGCGTGAGCAGAGTGCCTGTGATCTGGTTTACAAGTTGACAGGTAGAAAGGTTCCCGTAGTTCTTGATCCGACACTTCTCTTTACTGGTGACAAATGGTTGGAAATCCAGCAACAGGACCCTTTAACAAATGGCAAATACATATTTTGCTATCTTTTGGGAGACAATCCTTCGCAAAGGGAATTCATTAAAAGAGTGAAGGAAAAGACAGGATACAAGATTGTCGCTCTTCAGCAATTAGATGACTATATCCCTTCGGATGAGGGATTTGCTGATGAGGCACCATACGTTGGTCCTCGTGAGTTCCTTAATTACATTCGTAATGCGGAGTATGTATTTACAGATTCTTTCCATTGTTCAGTTTTCTCTATCTTGTATAAGAAGAACTTCTTTACATTCAGCCGGTTTGCGGAAGGTGCAAAGCAGAGTACTAATACTCGTATCGATAATTTGCTTCATATCACAGGTTTAGAGGATAGAAGAATGACAAACGATAAGACCATAGAGGAGGTTGTTAACTTCAAGAGAAATTTTGATGGAGTAGATGAGAAGTTAAAGGCTTTGAGAAAGTCGTCTATGGATTATTTGTATAATGCCTTTAAGGATTTGAAATGATAGATATAAAAGACAAAAGTCAATGTTGTGGTTGTTGGGCATGCTATAACGCTTGTCCCAAGCACTGCATTGAGATGATAGAGGATGAGGAAGGATTCCGCTATCCTCATGTTGATAAGGATAAGTGCATCGATTGCGGTTTGTGTGAAAAGGTGTGTCCTTTGCAAAAGCCGAAGATGGACGATACGTTGCCTGAGAGTTTCGTGGTACAGCAAAAGGATACTGAAGTGTTACGTACAAGTACTTCTGGCGGCTTTTTTACTGCTATATCTAAATGGGCAATAGAGCATGGAGGTGTTGTCTTTGGAGCTGCCTTTGGTGAAGATATGGAATTGAGACATTCTTATGCTGAAACATTGGATGGCTGTAAGAAGTTCCGTGGTTCCAAGTATGTACAAAGTCTTATTGGTGACTGTTATTCGCAAGCGAAAATTTTTCTCGCCCAAGGGCGAGTAGTTGTCTTTAGTGGTACTCCTTGTCAGATTTCTGGGCTTTATCATTTTCTGCGTGGGCGGAAATATGACAACTTAGTAACAGTGGACTTGGTGTGCCGCGGCACACCAAGTCCACTGTTACTAAGGAAGTATTTGGCATATCACTCTGTTCAAATTGGAAGTAAACCGCAGGATTACCGATCAAGAGATAAATTCTATGGTTATAACTATAGTACTGCATCTATTTGGTTCTCCGATTCTGATAAGGAATATCACAAAGGAAAGGAATCTGATATGATGCTCCGGTTCTATTTTAAGAATATTTGTAGTCGTCCGAGCTGTTATCAATGTCATTTCAAAACCATCAATCGAGTGAGTGATATTACTATATTTGATTGCTGGGATGCTCCTTCTGTATCTTCTGAGTTTTCTTCAAATGGTGCAACTAATGTATTTATACATACAGAACATGGGGCTTCTGTCTTCAAAGAAATTAAAACTGATTTTATTTGTCATCCATCTGAAATTAAAGCTATTATAAAAAGAGATGGAATCATGATAAAGAACTTAGTTCCTGTAAATCCTAGACGTAATAAGTTTTTTGAGGATTTGAATACTATGCCATTGGATGAAGTTGAGCGCAAATATTTGGATTGTTCTTTGAAACATAAAGTGCTTTCAATGATTAAACCTTTTATGTTTAAAATTGGCGTTTTCTCTTTATATATGAAGGTGAAAGGCACAATATGTCCAGCAAAATAAACATGAGTATGCAAAATGAAAATAGGTTGAATATCCTCTTCTTGATGAAGGTGTTTGAGGTAGGAGGTCAGGAGGTAGTTACTGCAACACTCGCTGATACCTTTATAAAGAAAGGCCATCATGTTGTTATAGCAAGTTTTAAGCAACCCAATGACATGATGGTAAAACGTACCAATCCTGCTGTACGCTTTTATACGATTGGTGACTTCAAGTATTCGAAGGAGAATGTGAATGTTGTCCGAAGAATATTGCAGGAGAATCGTATCAATGTGGTTATCAACCAATGGGGATTGCCATACGTACCTTGTAAGGTGTTGAATGAAGCTAAAGAAGGAATGGCAATTAAGACTATTGCGATTTATCATAATTCTCCAGATACCAATGCTCGTATCAAGGATGTTGAAATTGCACTGTCGGAAACTCATAATCCTTTGAAGAAAGCTATGCTTTATGCTAAGATGTTTGCATTTAAGCAAATCACAAGCAGGAGTATGAAGTATGTATATCAGCATACAGACTTGTATATGGTACTTTCACCTAGCTTTATCAAGAAGTTCAAAGAGTTTACTGGAATAACTCATCCTAGTCATCTTCAAGTATTGACAAATCCTGTGACCATTGATTCTTCCTCTTATGATTATTCTCTTTCTAAAAAGCAGAAAGATATTATTTATATGGGTAGAATTGATTTTAACCAAAAGCGTGTTTATCGAGTTGTGGATACGTGGGCAAAACTGGAGCCGGTATTTCCTGATTGGAAGTTGACGATAGTTGGTGATGGTACAGCTCGTAAGGACATAGAGAAACAGGTCAAAGAGTATGGTTTGCAAAGGGTGTCTTTTGAAGGCTTCCAGCAACCTAAGCCATATTATGAGCGTGCTTCAATCTTGATGCTTACATCAGAATACGAAGGCTTTCCTTTGGTGCTAGCAGAATGTATGAGCTTTGGTGTGATTCCTGCCGTATATAACAGCTATTCTGCGGTATGTGATATCATTGATGGTGGCAAGGATGGTATCGTGCTTCCTTATCATAAGAATGGATATGATGCCAATGAAGCAGCAGGTATGATTGCCAACATCATGAAAGATGATGGTAAGCGTGAGCAAATGGCTTTGGCTGCCATCAAGAAAAGCAAAGAATATTCCGTAGAGAAGATTTATCAAGAATGGGAAAAAGTGTTTGAATGTATAAATTAAGATATCAAACCATATTTTACAAAGATATTATGTTATGGATTTAAAAAGCATTATTGGTAAATACGCTATTAGACATTCCCTTTTGCTTAGAAGTGAAAATACTAAGCAATATTATCTATTGTTAGGCATTGTAGATGTTGTGGAATCTGATATGCAAGACTTTTCAGCAGATAAAAGGATGGTTGTTTGTGATCGTTCTCATGGCTCTTCGAAAAAGAATCCTTACAACCTGTATTATACGGAAGATGTGATTACAGTAAGTGATTCATTTTTGAAAGATACGGAGAATGCTTATATTGTAGATACTGATACTATTCAAATGCTTTCGCCAGATGGCTTTCGTTTATATCCGAATTCTCCCAATAGCTTTTTACCAAGTTTTGATGATAGCAACAATCTTTTGAGACAAATGCTTTCCAAAAGAGATTGCGGGTGTGGGGTGCATGTATTGCGAGGAAACTCGGCTACCATAGATAAGCTTTTGAAAGAAAATAAATATTTAATGGAACAACTTGCAGAGCTTTCTTGTAGGTACTTGCATACAGATGTGGGACGATATACGAATGTATTAGGAAACATCTATATAACACATTATCATCCTGAGTTTAGAACCGTGGATTGGAGAGTATGTTCGTCACTAAAAGGATTACTCGGCAAGATAAAATATAGAAAAGAAGGTGGTGAAAGATATAAATGCTTTGCCACTAATACTGACAGAAATGGGCTTATCTTGGAAAGTAGCGAAGTTGAATTTCATACAGGTAACAGATTTATCTTTATACCGTTTCATACAGAGATTGACCAAATAGGCATCACTATTGTGGATGCAGAAGGTCAAATCGTCTATACCAAGGAGAAAATGGCTTTTATCAGAAGTATAAGCATCGGGATGGGGATAAATTCTGTTAATGTTGCTCTGAAAGGAAAAGACAATAATGGAAATGAGACTACAGAACTTATTCCGAAATATTCAAGCATTCACAGTGTCATTGGAGAAGGTGGTAGACAAGACAATACTTTTGTCGCTGACACAAAATCATTTGAACAAGCGGAAAAAGAACTTCGTTTTATATTTTTCGATGGAGATAAGGACAGAAAAGAGGATAATCTGAAGAAAGCGCATGATGTTCTCATGGAAATTCAAAACACAGCAAACCGCAGGGTAATCATCTGTGACCCATATTTTGGCGCAAACGAATTATACCATTATGTTTTTCCTCAAAGTTCTTTGGATGTAAATGTATGGATATTGACTAGCAAGAATATCGATAAGATTCAAGCAAAGGCTTTAAAAGAGGTACAAGATAAGTATAATCTGATAACAGATTGTGATAAGGTCACATGTCGTGTGATGAGAGGTAAGTCTGACTTGCATGACCGTTTTCTTATCGTGGATGACAGAGTTTGGAGCCTTGGGACTTCCTTCAACAATTTTGGTGAGAGGGCTACAAGCGTGGCCTTGGTACCGGAAGAATCTAGAAAACGAATCATATCTAAGATTGAGGCTTGGTGGTTTGATAAAAATATAACAGAGGATTTGGGAAGCTATGCCGCAAATTAATTTTGGTTCATCACCATCGACAACGGACAAAATGCAACATGGGGTGAATTATGCCCTATTTGACCATAGCATTTATGGCAACGTGGATCCTGGATATTATGGCATTTTGTTGGAAACTGCACAAAACAGAGTTTATATCTGGGATCCTTACTGTAACGACAACTCTAATCAATATGATGTGTTCTCTCATATTCGAGAGCCTTTGGACTTGGTGGTGTTGACAAACTGTTCCAGCGATAAGGATCAGAAAATGGTTAACGGATTGAATTACATCAAACAAAATATCATAACCAGCATATTGAGCGACATGAAAATATCCCTGATGTATGTGGACTCGAAGATACATCAGGGACCCAATAATGTTAACTATTTCCTACATGACAGGTTTCTGATAGTGGACGATAGGTATTTCTTGGTAGGCACTTCATGGGGGTATTACTCTTCGCAAGGTGCACCAGGCACAACTGGCATATATGAAATTACGGAGTATGCAGATAAACTATTGATACAGTCTATGTTTGACAAATATAGACAGGTAGCAGAGAAAGATGGTACTGTCAAAATGAAACCAATTGGAAGATTATGAAAGAAGATAGCATAATAAAGATATTTAGAACACGCATAGCAGGCACAGCTTTACAGACTTTCCGAAACAAAAAAATATTGGATGAGGTAAATAGCAAGAATGGGCTTGTAAGTGAATTATATTCCTTGTTTACAGAATTGGAGAGTAAGTATAATCTGTTGAACAATGATCAATTAGTTAAAATATTAAATGATGACTTATCTGCCTTATTGCAAACTAAAGTCAGCAAAGAGTCAATTTCATTTATTGGCAGTTTGGTAACATTGGATAATGATGACACTTTGATTAGCCTGGAGAATTGCATGGCAATCTTGCTTGAGATGTTCCAAGCTAATGTATATAATGTGGGGAGCATAGAGAATATTAATTACTTTGCTTACTGTCATATTGAATATATGGTGTTCTCTATATATGGATTATATTGTAATGAAACGAAAGAACATCAGAGTGAGTTATTTTTGGAAAAGATAGCCGAAAGACCTTTGTATGGATTCTTTGATACTTTTATATTAGAGGACAACCTTGTGAAATCATTTGTTGACGGAATAGTGCCTCTGGAAATTTTGAAGCAAAATAGGGAATTTGCTTATGAGGACACTGCCATCAGATATTTGAAGGATGTCTCGAGGAAAACTGACGATGAGATCATCGATAATTTGGATAGCTTTCTGACTTCTTCGGGCATCTTGCCGATAAACGACATCTTTTATATATTGTCAAGGAATTTGCTGAAGCAAGAAAAACTCGGTTTATGGATATCTTTCATGATGAAAATGGAAATTCCTGTTTTACAGAATGAATTGTTATTTGCCATTGATGATTATACTGTGTTTGAGCAAATCGTAGATTATATTTTGCAAAACAATTGTACAACACCCCATATAAAGATTGTTCTTGCTTTGCTTAGAAAACGCTGGTTGGATTGTCTCATCGAGAATACTAAGAATATTAAAGATTCAGTTAACATTAAGGATACCAATGATGATGAAAAGACATACATAGAAAAGGCAAACTCAGAATGGGAAGCTATGTTGGAGAAAGGTATAAGTATCTTTGTACAGCAGAACCTAAAAGTTTTCTCACCAACTGCCTTTTCCAAATGGTGCTTGAAGAAAAGAATTTTCGATAATTCAAGAAAGACAACCCAATCGGACGCTAATAATATTGTTATTGCAGGGGTTTGGGATTGCTTGCTGCGACATATCTGTTGGAAAAATCTTGATACCAGTAATAGTGATTACCGTTTCATATTATTCTGCATATCAAGTTATTTGAAAGAAGAAAAGGTAGCTGAGGAAAAGTTGATGGAGTTTTCCAAAGATATGGAAACAGCTATTGGAAGGGATGATTTTATTTGGAGTATGAACTTGGATGAAACATCCCTTAAAGAAATGCGTTGTTGGTTAAATCTAATCTCTTTATTGAATAAAAGATATCCATTGGAACTTCTTGGCAGGAACTTAACTATATGGGAAGGATATAACACAACGCCTCTAAAAGGAATATACAAACAACAGCGTAGAGAATGCTTTGTGATGTCCACTTTGGCTTTACTTTTTGAAAAGGATAATTATTTTGAAAGTGACAAGGAAAAGTTAGAGCTTTTTAAGCAAATTGCTCGATGTATTATCAAGCAATGTCATTGCTGTGTATTTGAGAGGGATATCCAGCAATATTACTATCAGCCATTGTTAATTTTAGAGCTTGTAGCAAATCAAATACTTACCGGTGTAAAGGATTGGTATAACTTGCTGTTGCTTAAAGAACTTGACGATTTTAGAGTATTGTTGAGAGTCTTGACTGACGGCAATGCTGTTCTAACGGAAGAAAATAGTCGGATGCTCGCTGTAAGAAAATCTCATGAATGGATGTATATCAAGGCAACAATGGAGGATTTGGCTCAGACTAAACGAGAGATTCCTTACTATGAGGAGAAAATGGTAAAGTTAGGGATATAAAATGAAGCAAAAATACTTATATAAATATCGTGCAATAGAAAATCTAGATAGAGATTTGGCTATGATAGCAAATGATTCATTTTTTGCTGCTGGCATTACAGACCTCAATGATGATCAGGAGTGTTTCTTGGATGGGCAACTTTTTGTAAATTCTTTGCAGATTTTACTGAAAATGTTTCCTGGAAATAAACATTCTGTTGAGAACGTGAAAATGGCTTTTGAAGAATATGTCTCTTGTAGGGACATGGTTGGCATATTTTCTTTAAGTAAAAATCCTTGTGTAGGGATGATGTGGGCTTTATATGCTTCTATGAGGCGAGGATATTGTATCATATACAATAAGGATGCGTTGCTGAAAGCACCAAGTAGTGTATATATGAATGATAGACTCATGCTTGAAGTTAAATATTCGAGGAAAGCCCCCAAAGCAGACTTACGAGACATATCTAAAGGTAAACTCCCGCAGAAATTGTTTGGCTCAAAAGAAGCTGGATGGTCTGCTGAGGAGGAAGTTAGAATTGTTACTGACCGATTTGGTATGCAAAGATTGGTTCCTTCTGCTTTACATGGAATAATCTTTGGCTCGGAAATGTCAGATAAAGACAAAGATAAAATCAAAGATACTCTTAAAAATAGAAATGTTTGCTTTTATCAGCTACAGCGTAAAAAGAATGATTATGGTTATGAATATGTTCTTGACGAGAAGTTTGAAATTTCGTCAGACTTAGATGTTGCCACCTATTTATCTCCAATAAAAACAGAATGTGGCATAACTGATAATTTTTTCGTAAAATTGACGGTTTCTCCAACAACAAAAGAATGGCTTGTTACATTTTTGAAAAGCTTCAGAAAGAAGTATGCTGATGGAAATCGCCAATGTAATATTTGGATTTTTGATAAAGATACCCCAAAAGAACAAATGGATATTCAAAGTGAACATTTTGAAGACCATCTACTTGCAGAATGGACTATCGGTATTAAAGAGGAAGAATTAGATAGCTTTGTGAAACTCTAAAAACAAATATACATGGAAATTGTAAAAGTATTAAATATAGATATTCAGAACATCACTCGTCAGGAACTCTTGGAGAATCTGAAGGAGGGAGTTCTTGTGACTCCTAATCTTGATCATCTGATAAAGCTTCAGAAGGACAAGGAGTTTTATGACGTGTATCAGAAGTCGGAATGGGTGGTGTGTGACAGTAAGATTCTCTACCTGTTCGGTAAGTTGTTGAAGACGCCAATCAAGGAAGCGATTCCGGGTTCCAGCTTCTTCACCTCTTATTATATGTATCATAAGG
>ERZ1023670.151-NODE-151-length-24602-cov-46.793906_pt1 | contig 24602 bp, 21 predicted proteins | sample MGYA00380342_ERZ1023670 | MGnify/ENA primary metagenome ERZ1023670 (study PRJEB33179, sample SAMN07448984) | human gut metagenome | biome: Human-gut; feature: Human associated habitat; material: Faeces | host: Homo sapiens | place: India: Bhopal | collected...
CGCCGATGGTACTGCAATGCAATGCGGGAGAGTAGGTAGCCGCCTTCTTTCATCAGAAGCCTCGATTACGAAAGTAGTCGGGGCTTTTTTGTTTTCATGCGGATTTTATTTTCTCACGCTGATTGCTTTTTTTATGCTGATTGTTTTTTTGTCACGCAGATGACGCAGATTCTTTCAGTGGCTTTACCCTTTTACTTTTTTACCTTTTTATCTTTTTACTTTTTTACCTTTTATCCGCAGATTACGCAGATTTTTTGTATCTTTGCAGCATGATTTGGACAGATAGAATAAGACAGGTTAAGATTTATCTGGTGATAGCTGCGGTATTGATTGCTGTCGCCTCGCTCGTTGTGTCTCATTTCCTCGTTCGTGATCTGGCTCTGGAGGAGCGTAACCGGATGGAGGTATGGGCGGAAGCTATGCGCTCTCTTAATACTGCTGATGATAATACAGACTTGAATCTCGTCCTGAAAGTTATTAACGAGAATAATTCTATCCCAGTTATCGTGATGGATTCACAAAACCGGGCGCAGACCTTCCGTAATATCCGAATTGAAGGTAAGGATTATGAGGATAGTTTAAGGAATGCGGCTGTACAGGGCAAGTATCTCTTGGCACAGGGCAAGAATATCAAGATAGAACTGAATGATTCTACTCATGACTATATCCAGGTATGCTATGATGAATCTTTGATGATCCGTCGTCTTACAGCCTATCCCTTTATCCAGCTTGGTGTGGTGATGATCTTTGTGGTTATTGCCATCTTTGCACTGCTTACTTCCAAGAGGGCAGAACAAAATAAGGTATGGGTGGGATTGTCGAAGGAGACGGCTCATCAGTTGGGTACGCCTATCTCAAGTCTGATGGCTTGGATAGAGATCCTGAAGATGAATTATCCTGACGATGAACTGATACCTGAAATGGATAAGGATATCCGTCGTCTCCAGCTGATTGCAGACAGATTCTCCAAGATCGGTTCCCTGCCAGAACCGGTTCCGGCTAGTTTGAACGAGGTGATGGATCATGTTATCGACTATATGGACCGTCGTACTTCCAAGAAGGTGAAGATGATGAAGGTCTTTCCTGATCACGATATCATTGTCAAGATGAATGCTTCGCTCTTTGAATGGGTTATAGAGAATCTTTCCAAGAACGCAGTGGATGCCATGGGTGTTGATGGCGGTATGATTATCTTGAGAGTAGACGAGACAGAGGATAAGGCTATTGTTGAAGTGGAAGATACCGGCAAGGGAATCAAGAAAAAAAATCTGAAGAATGTGTTCCGCCCGGGGTTCACCACCAAAAAGCGAGGATGGGGGTTGGGACTTTCGCTAGCCAAGAGAATCGTAGAAGAATATCATCACGGAAAAATATGGGTGAAAAGTAGTGAAGTTGGTAAGGGGACTACCTTCAGAATAGAACTGAATAAAGAATAATCGGACGATATTTTACCTGAAAATGGGTAATTATCGGACAATAATCAGTTAATAATGAGAGATTTTAGTGATTTTTACATAAAAAATTATTTTATCTCAAAAATTATTTGTAACTTTGCAGCCCGAAACCAATATGGTATATATTGAATTATGTGTAATATAGAGTCTTTTAAGATTGATTTGAAAGCTTTACCTCAGGGGGTAACAAATCTGGAGTTTAAGCTAGATGATGAATACTTTCAGGCAATAGATGCTCCTGATATTCAGAGAGGCGAGTTGCAGAGTAGTCTGTCCATCAACAGGACGGACGATTTCTACGAACTCAATTTTCACACAGAGGGAGTGGTACACATACCATGCGACATCTGTCTGGACGATATGGATCAAGACATAGAAACCGATGACAGACTCGTCGTTAAGTTTGGAGACGAATACTCAGAAGAAGATGACCTCGTGATTGTGGCCGAGAACGAAGGAATACTCGATATCTCGTGGTTCATCTATGAATTTATAGACCTCAACATTCCCATCAAGCATGTGCATGCACCTGGAAAATGCAACCCTGCTATGATTGAAAAGCTCAATGAGCATTCTGCCGCCCGAAGCGGTGAGGAAGAAGAGGAAACTGTAGATCCACGCTGGGAAGCTCTATTGAAATTGAAAAAATAAAAATTAAAATTTTAAACATTTAAAAATTATGGCACATCCTAAAAGAAGACAGTCAAAGACACGTACACTTAAGAGAAGAACTCATGATAAGGCAGTAGCTCCTACATTGGCAGTTTGCCCAAACTGTGGTGCATACTATGTATACCACACTGTTTGCCCTACTTGCGGTTACTATCGTGGTAAGGTTGCAATCGTTAAGGAAGCAGCTGAATAATGGGTAAAATCAATGCTGTAATCACTGGTGTAGGTGGATACGTGCCTGACTATATCCTCAACAACGAGGAGTTGTCACGCATGGTTGATACTACAGATGAGTGGATTACCACCCGTGTGGGTATCAAGGAAAGACGTATCCTCACTGAGGAAGGTCTCGGAACCAGCTATTTGGCTCGTAAAGCTGCTAAGCAGTTGATTCAGAAGACTGGCGTAGATCCAGACACAATCGATGCTTTGATTGTGACTACCACCACACCAGACTACAAGTTCCCTTCTACAGCATCTATCGTCCTCGGTAAGCTCGGACTCAAGAATGCTTTTGCATTCGACTTCTCTGCAGCTTGCTGTGGGTTCTTGTACACTCTCGATGTTGCAGCCAGCATGATTCAGAGTGGCAGATACAAGAAAATCATCGTTATCGGTGCTGATAAGATGTCTTCACTCGTTGACTACACCGACCGTGCTACCTGCGTACTCTTCGGAGATGGTGCCGGTGCAGTACTCGTAGAGGCAACTGAGGAAGAGAACGTAGGTGTACAGAACTCATACCTTCGTACCGATGGACAAGGCTTGCCTTTCCTCCACATGAAGGCTGGTGGTTCTGTTTGCCCTCCTTCACACTTCACCGTAGATCATCGTCTGCATTATCTTTATCAGGAAGGTCGCACAGTGTTCCGTTACGCAGTAACTGACATGAGTAACGACGTCTTGAAGATTATGGATATGAATAATCTGAAGGCTGATGATGTGAACTGGGTGATTCCTCACGAGGCAAATCTTCGTATTATCGAAGCGGTTACCAAGCGTGCAGGAATTCCACTTGACAAGGTAGTAGTAAACATCGACCATTATGGAAATACGAGCGCCGCTACGATTCCATTGGCACTTTGGGATGCTGAGAGCAATCTCAAGAAGGGCGACAACGTTATCTTCACAGCATTCGGTGCTGGCTTCGTTCACGGAGCTTCATTCTATAAGTGGGCTTACGATGGTGCTGCATACGGCAAGTAAGACAAAAGAAAAATAGGATAGAATAATTATCTATATAACAAGGAAACGCATCTTTCTTATTTCATCTCTTTATATGAATAAGCAAGGATGCGTTTCTTTAGCTTAAAATCATTTTATTATATGCATAAAGCAGGTTTCGTTAATATTGTGGGTAACCCTAATGTGGGTAAGAGTACGCTGATGAATCAATTGGTAGGTGAACGTATCAGTATCGCTACCTTCAAGGCGCAGACCACCCGTCATCGTATCATGGGTATTGTGAATACCGATGATATGCAAATTGTGTTTTCTGATACCCCTGGTGTCTTGAAGCCAAACTACAAGATGCAGGAGATGATGCTCGCTTTCTCGGAGAGTGCACTGGCTGATGCCGATGTCTTGCTTTATGTCACCGATGTCATCGAGAATCCGGAGAAGAACATCGACTTCCTCGAAAAGGTAAAGAAGATGAGAATACCGGTGCTCCTGCTCATCAATAAGATTGACCAGAGCGACCCGAAGAAACTGGGTGATATCGTGGAGAAGTGGCATTCGCTCCTGCCGAATGCAGAGATTCTTCCAATCTCTGCGAAAAACAAGTTTGGTGTGGATATGCTTCTTAAGCGTATTAAGGAGCTATTGCCAGAGTCGCCTGCGTTCTTCGACAAGGATCAGCTGACGGACAAGCCGGCCCGCTTCTTCGTATCTGAAATTATCCGAGAAAAGATACTCCTCTATTATGATAAGGAGATTCCTTATGCTGTAGAGGTGAGAGTGGAGCGGTTTAAGGAAGATGATACCCGCATCCACATCAATGCCGTCATCTACGTGGAGCGTGATTCCCAGAAGGGCATCATCATCGGTCACCAGGGGGTGGCGCTTAAGAAGGTGAATACGGAAAGCCGAAAGGCTCTAGAGAAGTTCTTCGGAAAGAAGATTTTCTTGGAAACCTTTGTGAAGGTGGATAAAGACTGGCGCAGTTCACAGCGTGAACTCGATGCCTTCGGATATAACCCTGAATAGAAATGAGGGTTGACTCTCGCCAGAGGGGCGAGGGCCGGAGCCAGGTCAGCTTCGGCAAATTGTTAACTTGGATGCAGAGACCACATCCTTGAATACCTCCTCAAAGGAAGGAGGGTGAATGACTTATTATGGCAAATTTAGTAGCAATCGTAGGTCGCCCTAATGTGGGTAAATCTACTTTATTCAATCGTTTGACTCAATCTCGCCGCGCTATCGTGAGCGATACAGCAGGTACTACCCGCGACCGTCAGTATGGTAAGTGTAGCTGGAACGGAAGAGAATTCTCAGTCGTGGATACCGGTGGTTGGGTCGTTAAATCAGATGACATTTTCGAGGATGCTATCCGCAAGCAAGTGTTGGTAGCTACCGAGGAGGCAGACCTGGTTCTCTTCCTGGTAGATGTGAACACCGGTTTGACCGACTGGGATGAGGACGTAGCCCTGATCTTGCGTCGTGCCAAACTGCCTGTTATCCTTGTGGCAAACAAGGTGGACAACAGTGCTGAATACTATCAGGCTGCCGAGTTCTATAAGTTGGGCTTGGGCGACCCTCAGTGTATCAGTGCCGCAACAGGTGGCGGTACGGGTGACTTGCTCGACATCATATTAGACAAGCTTCAGGATAATCCTGAGGAAGCCATCGAGGAAGACATCCCTCGTTTCGCTGTGGTAGGCCGTCCTAATGCCGGCAAGAGCAGTATTATCAATGCCTTCATCGGTGAAGATAGAAACATCGTTACCGAGATTGCAGGTACTACCCGTGACAGTATCTATACCCGTTACGACAAGTTCGGCTTCGATTTCTACCTGGTAGATACAGCTGGTATCCGCCGTAAGAACAAGGTGAGTGAGGATTTGGAGTTCTATTCTGTGATGCGTTCCATCCGTGCCATTGAGAACAGTGATGTCTGCATCCTTATGCTTGATGCAACCCGTGGAATCGAGACCCAGGATATGAATATCTTCCAGTTGATCCAGAAGAACAACAAGAGTCTGGTGGTAGTAGTGAACAAGTGGGACCTGGTAGAGGAGAAGAACCAGAAGGTGATTGATACCTTTGAGAATGCCATCCGCAATCGTATGGCTCCATTCGTGGATTTCCCTATCATCTTTGCTTCTGCATTGACCAAGCAGCGCATCTTCCGTGTATTGGAAACAGCCAAGGAGGTTTACCAGAACCGCAAGATTCATATCGGTACTTCCAAGCTTAATGAGGTGATGTTGCCTATCATCGAGGCTTATCCTCCTCAGAGCGTGAAGGGTAAGTACATCAAGATTAAGTACTGCACCCAGTTGCCTAACACCACGATTCCATCGTTCGTGTTCTATGCCAACTTGCCACAGTATGTAAAGGAGAACTATCGCCGCTTCCTGGAGAACAAGATTCGTGACAACTGGTCATTGCATGGTTGTCCAATCAATGTTTTCATTCGTCAGAAGTAGGGGGAAGTGAAGAGTGAAGAATGAAGTGTGAAGAATCAAGATGAAGAAACTTTTGATTTTTATGATGATAAGTATGGGGTTGGGACTTTCTTCCTGCAAGGAGGAGCGTCCTGACCCTTCTTACTTTGCCGGTATCGCCGCAAAGGGTTATTATGACCTACTTTTAGAGGGTAAGTATGAGGAGTATGTTGCAGGCTTCCACCAGCCTTATCGTATACCTAAGGGTTATCACGACCAGTTGTTGCTGAATGCCCAGATGTATGTAGAGCAACAGCAGGACGAGCATAAGGGAATGAGCAAGGTTGATATCCTGAGTGCCAAGGCTGATACCGCCCGTCATGTAGCTGATGTCTTTTTGCAGATAGCTTACGGTGACAGTACAAAGGAACAGATTATTGTACCGTTGGTAGAGGTAAATGGAGAATGGAAAATGAGATAAATTGATATCAGATAGTTTATGAAAAAAGCTCTTGGCCGGTTAGGCTAAGAGCTTTTTTCATAAGGGATATTCTTATTTGTTATTTTTTCATTTCCACTTCCTTGACCTTGCGGAAGAGGTCAGAAGCAAAGACGAGATCATTTAGTTTTTCATTGGTAGAAGTCATCACCTGATCTTTGTTTCCTTGCCATTCTTTCTGACCTTTATAAATGAAACAGATATTCTCACCTATTCCCATTACTGAATTCATGTCGTGGGTATTGATGATAGTTGTCATGTTAAACTCCTTGGTAATGCCTGAGAGAAGTTCATCGATGACGAGTGAAGTCTTAGGGTCAAGACCCGAGTTAGGCTCATCACAGAAGAGATATTTGGGATTCATGACAATGGCACGGGCTATGGCTACACGTTTCTGCATGCCACCCGAAATTTCTCCAGGGTATTTCTGCTGTGCCTCTATCAGATTCACGCGGTCAAGGCATTCCTGTGCTCGCTTTACGCGTTCCTTATAGTTAAGATTAGAAAACATGTCCAATGGAAACATCACGTTCTCCAATACATTGAGGGAATCGAAAAGAGCTGCACTCTGGAAAATCATTCCCATCTCTCTACGCATCAATACCTTCTCTTTCTTACTCATGCGTACAAAGTCGCGACCATCGTAGAGCACCTGTCCGCTGGTTGGGTCCAGGAGTCCTACGAGGTTTTTCATCAATACAGTCTTTCCTGAACCGCTCTGGCCGATAATCAGATTGGTCTTGCCCGTTTCAAACTGTACGCTGATATTATCGAGTACGGTCTTGTCACCGAATGATTTCGTAAGATTTTTAACTTCTATCATGATTATGAAAGGATTTGAGTGAGAAATACGTCAGAGAAGAGAATCAGTACGCTGGAACTGACAACAGCATCGGTTGAGGATTTACCTACTTCAACCGAACCGCCCTCAACGGTATATCCGAAGTAAGATGAAACGCTCGAAATGATGAATGCGAAGAAGAGACTCTTGATGATACTCATCCATACAAACCATTGGTTGAAGGAATGCTGAAGACCCAGGGTAAGATCATCCGGGGGCAGGATATGTCCGATATACGCAGTGCCATATGCTCCGATGATACCCATTCCGGAACTGAAGATAACCAGGAACGGCATGATGGTAACCAAGCCGAGAATCTTTGGCAGGATGAGATAGCATGCCGAGTTGACACCCATGATGTCGAGTGCATCTATCTGCTGGGTTACACGCATGGTACCCAACTCAGATGCGATATTCGATCCTACCTTTCCGGCAAGAATCAGACACATGATGCTGGAAGAGAATTCGAGGAGCATGATTTCACGAGTGGTGTAGCCCGATACCCATCGAGGCATCCAGGGACTCTGGATGTTGAGCTTCATCTGGATACAGATTACTGCACCGATGAAGAACGAGATGAGGAGAACAATACCGATGGAATCGACACCCAGTTGCTGCATTTCCTTGATATATTGTTTGAGGAACATACGCATACGCTCAGGACGAGAGAATGAGCGCCCCATCAATATCAGATATTTACCGAAGGTGGTAAGCCATTTTTCTATTATCATGTTAATCAATTATGCTTATGATGGCTCAATTATCCAAGAAAAGAGCCATTTCTTATTAAATTATGGTGCAAAATTAACCAAAATCCTCTAAAAAACTGCAATATTGTGAATAGTTTTTGAATTTATAACCGTTATTTCCATGTTTTTTAGTATTTTTGCAACCAAATTAGCTAATTATGGACGAAATTAATAATATAGATCAGCCTGCAAACCAAGAAGGTTTGGTGCTGAGAACCGAAGGCTTGGTGAAACGTTATGGCAAGCGAACTGTTGCCAATGGAGTTTCCATCAATGTAAAGCAAGGTGAAATTGTGGGTTTGCTGGGACCGAATGGTGCCGGTAAGACCACGTCTTTCTATATGACAACCGGACTGGTGGTACCTAATGAGGGTCATGTATATTTGGGTGATCAGGAGATAACCAGTTATCCTGTGTATAAGAGAGCCCGTGCGGGTATCGGCTATCTGCCTCAGGAAGCCAGTGTCTTCCGTAAGATGAGCGTGGAAGATAATATCATGTCTGTACTGGAGATGACAGGTAAGCCACGCGATTATCAGAAGGCAAAGCTGGAGAGTCTCATCAAGGATTTCGACTTGCAGAAGGTCCGTAAGAACTTGGGTGACCAGCTTTCTGGAGGTGAGCGCCGTCGTGTAGAGATAGCCCGTTGTCTGGCAAACGATCCTAAGTTTATCATGCTTGATGAGCCGTTTGCGGGTGTCGACCCTATTCAGGTAGAAGAAATCCAGCATATTGTGTGGAAATTGAAGTATCGCAATATCGGTATTCTGATTACCGACCACAATGTGGATGAGACGCTTACGATTACCGATCGTGCCTATCTGCTGTTCGAAGGTCGCATCCTCTTCCAGGGTACTCCAGAGGAGTTGGCTGAGAACAAAACGGTGAAGGAGAAGTATCTTACCACCAGTTTTGTGCTCCGAAAGAAAGACTTCCAATTGCTTGATGAGCAGAAAAAAGCACACGAAGAGAGGGAATAAGGTTAAAAAAACAAATTTTTCTCTTATATATTAGGTATATCCATTAAAAATGCGTAATTTTGCAAGCCGATTGTGTGGAGAGCTAAATCCATCAATAGATTGGAATGCCTAAACCAATTGAATAAGAAAATAATTAATAATAATAAAAATAAGAAATCAAGATGAAAGTTTCATTTGAAAATCCTGACAAGATTAACGGTCTTTTGACTCTCGTAGTAGAGGAAGAGGACTACAAGAATGAGGTTGAGAAGACCTTGAAAGATTACCGTAAGAAAGCTAATGTTCCAGGTTTCCGTCCTGGTCAGGCTCCTATGGGTATGATTAAGCGCCAGTTCGGTCCTTCTGTAAAGATGGAGGCCATCAATAAGATCGTAGGCCAGGAGATTTACAAGTATGTACAGGACAACAAGATTCAGATGCTCGGTGAGCCTCTCCCATCAGAGAAGCAGGAGCCAGCTGACTTGGAGAATGGTACTACATTCACATTTATGTTTGATATCGCTGTTGCACCTGAGTTCAAGGTATCTCTCAACGGTCGCGACAAGGTAGATTACTATAACATCAAGGTTGACGATAAGATCCTCGACCAGCAGGTAGAGATGTACGCTCAGCGTGCAGGTAGCTACGAGAAGGCTGAGAAGTATGAGGAGAACGACCTGTTGAAGGGTGATATCCGTGAGCTCGACGAGAATGGTAACACCAAGGAAGGTGGTATCACTGTAGAGGGCGCTATCCTGATGCCTAGCTACATCAAGGTAGAGGAGCAGAAGAATCTCTTCAACGATGCTAAGCTTGGTGATGTAATCACATTCAACCCTAAGAAGGCTTACCCAGAGAACGATACAGAGGTTTCTTCACTCTTGAAGATTGAGCGTGAGGCTGTTGCTGACCTGGAGTCTGAGTTCAGCTTCCAGATTACAGAGATCCAGCGCTTCAAGAAGCACGAGGTTAACGAGGAGCTCTTCAAGCAGGTATTCGGTGAGGATACTGACGTAAAGGACGAGGCTGCTTTCCGTGCTAAGATTGCTGAGGGCTTGCAGGAGCAGTTGGTTAACGATTCTGACTACAAGTTCATCCTCGATGTTCGTGAGCACTGCGAGAAGAAGGTTGGTGAGTTGACATACCCAGATGCACTCTTGAAGCGCATCATGTTGGCTAACAACAAGGATAAGGGTGAGGAGTTCGTAGAGAAGAACTACGAGCAGAGCATCAAGGAGTTGACATGGCACCTCATCAAGGAGCAGCTCATCCAGGCTCAGGAGATCAAGGTGAACGATGAGGATATCAAGGAGACAGCTAAGGAAGCTGCTCGTGCTCAGTTCGCTCAGTATGGTATGACCAACATCCCTGAGGAGTATATTGAGAACTATGCAAACGAGATTCTCAAGAAGGGTGAGTCTGTTGACGCATTGGTAGACCGCTCTATCGACCGTAAGTTGGCAGTAGCTCTTAAGGGCGCTGTAAAACTCAACGAAAAGGAGATTTCTGTAGAGGATTTCAACAAGATGATGCAGGAATAACATTTTTTTGAAAAAAAACTTCAAATAAATACGAGGTTATCGACTTTTTTTATTATCTTTGTTCCACCGAATGAGATAATGAGGTCGATAACCTCGTTTTTTGTTCCTAATTTTGAAGAAAAAAGTAATAAGATATGAACGATTTTAGAAAATATGCTACTAAGCATCTTGGTATGAATGGTATGGTGCTTGACGACGTTATGAACGCGCAGGCTAAGTATTTGAATCCTTATATTTTGGAGGAACGTCAGCTGAATGTCACCCAGATGGATGTATTCTCACGTTTGATGATGGACCGCATCATCTTCCTGGGCACAGAGATTGATGATTATACAGCCAATACTCTTCAGGCACAGTTGCTTTATCTGGACTCTGTAGATAGCAGTCAGGATATCTCTATCTATCTCAACAGTCCTGGAGGTAGTGTTACCGCTGGTTTGGGAATCTATGATACCATGCAGTTTATCACCAGTGATGTGGCTACCATCTGTACTGGTATGGCTGCATCCATGGCTGCCGTATTGCTGGTTTCTGGTCAGGAGGGCAAACGTTCTGCCTTGCCTCATAGCCGTGTGATGATTCACCAGCCATTGGGTGGTGTTCAGGGTCAGGCATCTGATATCGAAATCGAGGCTCGCGAAATCCTGAAGATGAAGAAGGAACTCTATACCATTATCTCTGAGCACTCACATACTCCATACGACAAGGTTTATGCAGACAGCGACCGTAACTACTGGATGACTGCCGAGGAGGCTAAGGAGTATGGTATGATTGATAACGTGTTGATACGTAAGTAATAGAATAATATGCCAAAGAAGAAAGTATGTAGCTTCTGTGGAAGAGGCGAAAATGAAGTAAAATTGCTGATTACGGGTGTAGATGGCTACATCTGTGAAAGCTGTGCTCAGCAGGCTTATGATATCGTGGAATCTACTGGAGTCTTGCATCAGAATGATGCAGATGCGAAATTCGCATTGAAAGAGGTTCCTAAGCCTATGGACATCAAGGAGTATCTGGATGAATACATTATTGGGCAGGATCAGGCTAAGCGCAGTATGGCTGTGGCTGTATACAATCATTATAAGAGATTGCAGCAACCTGTCAGCGATGATGGTGTTGAGATTGAAAAAAGTAATATTATTATGGTGGGAAGTACGGGTACAGGTAAAACCCTCTTGGCTCGTACCATTGCCAAGCTCCTGGATGTTCCTTTTACCATCGTTGATGCTACTGTATTTACAGAGGCTGGTTATGTAGGTGAGGATGTAGAAAGTATCCTGTCCCGATTGCTGCAGGTATCTGACTATAATGTGGAGGCTGCCCAGAGAGGTATTGTCTTCATTGATGAGATTGATAAGATTGCCCGTAAGAGTGATAACCCTTCTATTACCCGTGATGTAAGTGGTGAAGGTGTACAGCAGGGACTTCTCAAACTCCTGGAGGGTACGATGGTGAATGTACCACCTAAGGGCGGAAGAAAGCATCCTGATCAGGATTATATCCATGTAGATACCAAGAATATCCTCTTTATCTGCGGTGGTGCTTTTGATGGCATTGAACGCAAGATTGCCCAGCGCCTCAACACTCATGTGGTAGGATATAATTCGGTACAGAATGTGGCAAAGATTGACAAGGCAGATTTGATGAAGTATATCTTGCCTCAGGACTTGAAGTCATTCGGTTTGATACCGGAGATTATCGGTCGTTTGCCAGTACTTACCTATCTCAATCCGTTGGATAGGGATGCTTTGCGTAAGATTTTGGTTGAGCCAAAGAATTCTATCGTAAAGCAGTATATGAAGCTCTTTGAGATGGATGGCATTAAGTTGTCTTTCTCAGAGGAAACCTTGGATTACATGGTAGACAAGGCTGTAGAGTATAAATTAGGCGCCAGAGGACTGCGCTCCATCGTGGAGGCTGTGATGATGGATGCCATGTTTGAGGTTCCTTCCAAGAAGGTGGAGACTTTTGATGTAACCTTGGACTATGCCAAGGCGCAGCTGGAAAAGGCTCATCTCGGACAGATGGAATCTGTATAAATCGGTTGGGGGATTTTACCCCAGCTGATTTCTAATTACCATAAGACATAAAAAGAGAAAATAATATTAGGTGGATATGACAGAACAGGTTAGTCTAACAGGACAGTTGAAACACTATTTTGGTTTCGATTCGTTTAAAGGTGATCAAGAGGCAATCATCAGAAATCTGATGGAAGGCCATGACATTTTTGTGTTGATGCCTACTGGAGGTGGCAAGAGCTTGTGTTATCAATTGCCTTCCTTGATTATGGAAGGCACAGCTATCGTTATCTCTCCCTTGATCGCTCTCATGAAGAACCAGGTAGATGTGATCAATGGTTTGAGTGAGAGTGATGGTGTGGCACATTATCTTAATTCTTCCTTGAACAAGTCTGCGATAGAGAAAGTTAAGAATGATATTTTATCGGGAAAAACAAAGTTGCTATATGTGGCTCCTGAGTCTTTGACGAAGGAAGACAATGTGGAATTTCTGAAGAGTGTCAAGATCTCTTTCTATGCTGTAGATGAGGCTCATTGTATTTCAGAGTGGGGACATGATTTCCGCCCAGAGTATCGTCGTATCCGTCCTATTGTTAACGAGATTGGCCAGGCTCCGGTTATTGCACTTACTGCTACTGCAACTGATAAGGTGCGCACGGATATCAAGAAAAATCTGGGCATCCTGAATGCCTTGGAATACAAAAGCTCGTTCAACAGATCTAATCTCTATTATGAAGTACGTCCTAAGACGAATGATGTAGACCGTCAGATCATCAAGTTTATCCGTCAGAATCCAGGTAAGAGCGGTATCATCTATTGTCTTTCCCGTAAGAAGGTTGAGGAGCTGGCTGAGATTTTGAAGGCCAATGACATCAAGGCTGCACCTTATCATGCCGGTCTTGACTCTGCTACCCGTTCTCAGACTCAGGATGATTTCCTGATGGAGAAGATAGATGTCATCGTTGCCACCATTGCCTTCGGAATGGGTATTGACAAGCCGGATGTGCGTTTTGTGATTCACTATGATATTCCAAAGAGTCTGGAAGGCTATTATCAGGAGACAGGACGTGCCGGTCGTGATGGCGGTGAAGGCATCTGTATTGCTTTCTATTGCAGAAAGGACTTGAGGAAGCTGGAGAAGTTTATGGAGAATAAGCCAGTGGCAGAACAGGATATCGGTAGACAGCTGTTGCAGGAAACTGCTGCCTATGCCGAATCATCCGTATGCCGCCGCAAGATGCTGCTCCATTATTTTGGTGAGGAGTACGGTGAGGAAAATTGTCATAACTGTGACAACTGTCTGCATCCTACAGAAAAGGTGGAGGCAATGGATAATCTGGTGGTTATCCTGAAGGCTGTCAAGGCAGTGAAGGAGAATTTCCGACAGGAATATATTATTGATTTCGTGAAAGGTAGAGGTACGGATGATATCGTATCTCATAAGCATGATGAACTGGAAGAATTTGGTTCCGGTGAGGATATGGATGCCAAGTTGTGGAATCCTGTCATCCGTCAGGCACTGATAGCCGGTTTCCTCAGAAAGGATGTAGAGAATTACGGACTTCTGAAATTGACAGCAGCCGGCAAGCGCTTCATCAACAATCCGCAGTCTTTCATGATTGTTGCTGATAAGGAGTTCAAGGATGATTATGTAGAAAAAACACATGATGCCGTAACCGGTGCGCTCGATCCGGTATTGTATAGTATGCTGAAGGATTTGCGCAAGACTGTTGCCAAGAAGCATCATCTGCCTCCATACGTTATCTTCCAGGATATTTCCCTGGAGCAGATGGCCACCATGTATCCTGTGGATATTCAGGAATTGCAGAATATCCAGGGTGTGGGTGCCGGTAAGGCTAAGAGATATGGTAAGGAGTTTTATAACCTGATTAAAAAGTATTGTGAGGAAAACGATATCGAACGGACTGAGGAATTGCGTGTGAGAACCGTTGCCAAGAAATCCATGCTCAAGGTGTTCATCATCCAGTCTATCGACCGACAGATTGCCCTTGATGATTTAGCCGAGGCAAAGGGTTTGGACTTCTCTGTACTCTTGGACGAAATAGAGGCAATTGTGTATAGCGGAACCAAGTTGAATATCGATTATTTCATAGAGGAAGTGATAGATGACGATCATGTAGACGACATTTACGACTATTTCATGGAGAGTGAAACCGACGACTTGAACACAGCTCAGGACGAGTTGGGTGAAGACTACACAGAAGACGAAATTCGACTCGTCAGAATCAAGTTTTTGTCCGAACAAGCCAACTAAACACGTTAAATAGCATTAATAAGGTAAGATTTTCGTGAAAAGCGAACTCTATCTGAGAAATTATTGCTAAATTTGCACGCAATAAATTTTTAAAGGTTACAATATGTCATCATTTGTTGCAGATAAAATTGTAATGGACGGTCTCACTTACGACGACGTCCTTCTTATCCCTGCGTATTCAGAGGTACTACCAAAACAGGTAGAGTTGAAAACCAAGTTCTCTCGTAACATCGAGTTGAACGTTCCATTCGTTACAGCAGCGATGGACACCGTTACCGAGGCTTCAATGGCGATAGCTATCGCTCGTGAAGGTGGTATCGGTGTAATTCACAAGAACATGACCATTGAGGAGCAAGCTCGTCAGGTTGCTATTGTGAAGCGTGCTGAGAATGGTATGATTTATGACCCTGTCACCATCCGTCGTGGCAGTACAGTGAAGGATGCTCTTGATATGATGCACGATTATCATATCGGTGGTATTCCTGTGGTAGATGATGAAAATCATCTCGTGGGTATCGTGACCAACCGTGACCTTCGTTTCGAGCGTCACATGGACAAGAAGATTGATGAGGTAATGACCAGCGAGAACCTGGTTACTACTCATATCCAGACCGACTTGACTGCAGCTGCTGCTATCTTGCAGGAGAACAAGATCGAGAAGCTTCCTGTTGTGGACAACGAGAATCACCTCGTAGGTTTGATTACTTACAAGGACATCACCAAGGCTAAGGATAAACCAATGGCATGTAAGGATGCCAAGGGGCGTCTCCGCGTGGCTGCCGGTGTAGGTGTTACTGCCGATACATTGGATCGTGCAAAGGCTTTGGTTGAGGCTGGTGCTGATGCCATCGTCATTGATACTGCTCATGGTCATTCTAAGGGTGTGGTAGAAAAGCTTCATCAGGTGAAGGCTGCCTTCCCTAACGTTGACGTAGTGGTAGGTAATGTGGCTACTGGTGCTGCTGCCAAGTATTTGGTAGAGAATGGCGCTGATGGTGTCAAGGTGGGTATCGGTCCAGGTTCTATCTGTACCACTCGTGTCGTTGCCGGTGTGGGTGTTCCTCAGTTGAGCGCTGTCTATGATGTATATTCTGCTTTGCAGGGTACTGGTGTGCCTTTGATTGCTGATGGTGGTCTCCGCTATTCTGGTGATGTCGTGAAGGCTTTGGCTGCTGGTGGTAGCTGCGTTATGATTGGTTCATTGGTAGCTGGTACCGAGGAGAGTCCTGGTGATACCATCATCTTCAACGGTCGTAAGTTCAAGAGCTATCGTGGTATGGGCTCTTTGGAGGCTATGGAGCAGAAGAATGGTTCTAAGGACCGTTACTTCCAGGGCGATACAAAGGATGTCAAGAAATTGGTTCCAGAGGGTATTGCTGGTCGTGTTCCTTACAAGGGAACCGTTCAGGAGGTTATCTATCAGTTGATGGGTGGCTTGCGTTCTGGTATGGGATATTGTGGCGCAGCTAGTATCGAGAAGTTGCACGGTGCTAAGTTCACCCGCATAACCAATGCTGGTGTTTTGGAGAGCCACCCACATGATATTACTATCACCAGTGAGGCGCCAAACTATAGCCGTCCTCAGTAATTTAAAAGTAAGATATTAAATATTAATATGAAGTTTTATGCGCTTTCTCTGGCTATGCTCCTTCAAGGGAGCATAGCTTTTGCTCAAAACGATCCTACTGTTATGACCATCAATGGTCAGCCCGTCAGTCGCTCTGAATTTGAGTATTCTTATAATAAGAACAATTCTGAAGGTGTCATTGACAAGAAATCTGTCAAGGAATATGTCGACTTGTTCGTTAATTACAAGTTAAAGGTACAGGCTGCCCTGGATGCTCATCTGGATACTTTGTCTTCTTTCAAGGCTGAGTTCCTCCAGTATCGTGACCAGCAAATCCGTCCTTTCGTTATTTCAGAAAAGGATGTTGAGACGGAAGCGCATAAAATTTATAATGATACCAGGCAGAGAGTGCTTGCTGCTGGCGGAATGGTAAAACCTGCTCATATCTTGATAAGATTGGGTCAGAAAGCTTCTGCTGCAGAACAGGATAAGGCTAAATATAGAGCCGACTCTTTGTATCAGGTATTGAAAAAAGGGGGTAACTTTGCTGAATTGGCAAAGAAATATTCCGATGATAAAGGCTCTGCCGTAAAAGGTGGAGATATTTCATGGATAACCAAGGGACAGACTGTCAAGGCTTTCGAAGATGCCTGCTTCTCTATGAAGGTAGGAGAAATGTCTAAGCCTGTCTTGTCTGAGTTTGGATATCATATCATCAAGTTGATGGGTAAGCAGGATTTCTTCCCATACGACTCGGTGAAGACAGATATTTGTCGCTTTATTGATGCCCGTGGCATCAGAGAGCATATTATTGATACGAAGTTGGATTCCATCTGTAAATCATCTGCACAATTTGGAGATAAGGAAGCTGTGCTCGATGATATGACTGCGAAAATGACCGCTGCAGATGATCAGCTGAAATATCTGGTTCAGGAATATCATGATGGATTGTTGCTGTATGAAATCAGCAACCGTCTGGTTTGGGAGAAGGCTGCCAAGGACGAGAAAGCTCTGGCTGCTTATTTCGCCAAGCACAAGAAGAATTATGCATGGGATCAGCCTCGATTCAAGGGTATTGCTTACCATGTGAAAAATCAGGCGGATGTGAAGGCTGTGAAGAAGGCTGTGAAAGGAAAGCCTTTCAATGAATGGGCTGAGGTGCTTAGAACTACCTTCAATGCCGATTCCGTTACTCGCATCCGTGTAGAAAAGGGTATTTTCAAGCAGGGAGACAACGCTCTGGTGGACAATAAGGTGTTCAGAAAAGACGTGAAGGTGGAACCTGTCAAGGATTATCCTATTGATGCAACTTATGGAAAGGTCTTGAAGAAGGGACCACAGGAGTATGCTGATGTGAAAGCGTTGGTGGTTGCCGACTATCAGGACATGCTCGAGAAAGAGTGGGTTGCTGAATTGAAGAAGAAATATAAGGTTGTAGTCAATCAGGAAGTTTTGGCTACGGTGAATAAACATTAATATATATATTGAAGCATAGATGAAATTGGGATATAAGACAAGTTGGGCTCTTGTGGCTCTCTTGATGATTGTTGGAATCAGTGCCAATGCTACGAGAAGTGGCAAGAGTGCTTTGGCAAAGACTGCCGATTCTGACTCGGTAGCAGAGAAGACTGCTGCTGTCTCACAGCCTGTCAATGAGGGTAGCGTCGTAGATGAGGTTATCTGGGTCGTGGGAGATGAGGCTATTTTGAAGTCTGATGTTGAGGTTACCCGTTTGCAGGCTGAGGCTGAAGGCATCCGTTATGCCGGTGATCCAGACTGTTCTATTCCGGAACAGATTGCTGTTCAGAAGCTCTTCCTTCATCAGGCTGCCATTGATAGTATCGAGGTTTCTGAATCAGAAGTGATGCAGGGTATTGATGCACAGATCAATGCGTGGGTTTCCATGATTGGTTCTAAAGAAAAACTGGAGGAGTATCGCAAGCAGACCATCACTCAGATGCGTGAGCAGATGCATGATGACTTCAGAAACCAGCAGCTGATTCAGAGAATGAAGCAGGAACTGGTCAAGAATATCAAGGTTTCTCCTGCTCAGGTACGTAAGTATTTCAACAACTTGCCTGCCGACAGTATTCCTTTTGTTCCTACAGAGGTGGAGGTTGAAATCCTGACCATGCAACCTCGTATTCCGATGGAGGAAATCAACCGTGTGAAGAACCAGCTGCGCGAGTTTACCGATCGTGTGAACAAGGGTGAGACTACTTTCGCTACTTTGGCACGTTTGTATTCTGAAGACCCTGGTTCTGCCCGTATGGGTGGTGAGATGGACTATGTAGGAAGAGGTATGTTGGATCCTGCCTTTGCAAATGTAGCTTTCAACCTGACCGATCCAAAGAAGATTTCCAAGATTGTGGAGTCTGAGTTCGGTTTCCATATCATCCAGTTGATTGACAAGCGTGGTGATAAGCTGAAGTGCCGTCACATCCTGCTGAAGCCACGGGTTTCTCAGGAAGCTATCGATAAGTCTATCGGACGTCTGGATTCCATAGCTGATGATATCCGTGCCAATAAGTTTACTTTCGAGGCAGCTGTCGGTGCACTTTCTGATGATAAGGACACCCGCAACAACAAGGGTATGATGGTGAACGTGGTCGAAGGTGATGTACGTACTTCTAAGTTCAAGATGAAGGACCTGCCTACTGAGGTGGCACGTATGGTGGATACCATGAAGGTGGGACAGATTTCAGCACCGTTTACCATGGTCAATACCAAGGGAAAAACTACCTGCGCCTTGGTGAAGCTGGTTAGTAGAGTAGAGGGTCACCGTGCTACCATCACCGAAGATTTCCAGGTGATGCAGGATGTGGTGCTGGCCAAGGAACGCCAGAAGACCATTCACGACTGGGTAGTGGATAAAATCAAGAAGACATACGTTCGAATGAACGATCGATACAAAGATTGTAAGTTTGAATATCAAGGTTGGATTAAATGATAAACAAGCATTCTGATAATATTAAGAACGGGCATAGAATCTCTATTATATTGATTCTATGCCTATTTGGGTTTTGTTTGGTACAGGCCATGCAAGCCCCTAAAAAGCGTAGCAAGAAGCGTCCTAACGGAGACCGCGTCTATTTGTTGCATGCTGATGAACTCCGTTATGATATGTATGGTAACAATCCTGATGCTCAGATTGTAAAGGGAAAGGTTTCCTTCTCTCATCAGGGTGGTCATCTTACCTGTGATAGTGCTTATTTCTATCAGGCTTCTAATTCTGTAAAGGCTTTCGGACATGTGCATTACAGACAGGGCGATACCTTGTCGCTCACTTGTGACAGAGCTGATTATGATGGTCAGATGCAGATGATGCATGCCCGCAAGAATGTGGTGTTGCATCACCGTCGTCAGACTTTGCGTACCGACAGTCTGGATTTCGACCGACTGTACAACATGGCAAACTTCTTTGATGGTGGTACGCTCATCGATGGAAAGGATCGTCTGGTCTCCGACTGGGGTGAGTATCATACCGAGACCCGTGAGGCAAAGTTTGTCTACAATGTCAAGTTGCGCAGTGGCAAGGATGTAGTTACCACCGATACGTTGTATTATGATGTGCCAACATCCACAGCCCACATGGTGGGTCCGTCAAAGATTGTTTCCGGAAGTGGCGGTATCGTCCATACCGAGGATGGCTATTATGATACCAGAACAGATAAGGCAAGGCTCTTTGGCCGTTCTACCATCATCGACAAGGAGAAGAGTATCACCGGCGACAGTCTCTATTACAAGAAGAATGGCGAGAGTACCGGATATGGCAATGTCGTTTTTGTGGATAAGAAGAACAAGAATTCGCTTACCTGCAATTATCTGCGATATAATCAGAAGACCGGTACCGGATTTGCTACCCGCAATCCTGTTGCCATAGATTTCTCCAAGAAGGATACGTTGTGGATGCATTCAGATACCATGCGCATCTATACCTTCCATATCAATACCGACTCCGTTTACCGTAAGGTGCATGCCTATCCTAAGGTAAGGGCTTACCGTGCAGATGTGCAGGCAGTATGCGATTCCCTGGTCTTCAACTCCAAGGATTCCTGCATGACGATGTATAAGGATCCTATCACCTGGAACGGCAACCGTCAGCTGCTGGGTGAGGAAATCAGGGTATACATGAACGATTCTACCATTCGCATGGCACATGTCATCGGACAGGCTCTTTCCATCGAACAGATGCCGGATTCCGTCCATTACAATCAGATCACTTCCAAGGAGATGAAGTCATTCTTCGAAGCGGGAGAGGTCAAGAAGACTGAAGCTATAGCCAATGTGCAGACCATTTATTATATGACCAATGACAGGGACAGTTCTCTGGTGGGCTTGAACTATCTGGAGACGGATACCATGAGAATGTATATGGGTGCCCAGCGGAAGCTGGACAAGATATGGACCAATAAATTTACCAGCACCCTGTATCCTATCACGCAGATACCGCCGGCACAGTATAAGTTGCCTAACTTTGCCTGGTTCGAGGATATCCGTCCAAAGGACAAGAATGATATCTTTGTATGGAAAGGCAAGGGCAAGGGCTCGGAACTCAAGGCTATCAAGCGTCATGAGGCGCCGCTGCAGACCTTGAAGAAGTCTGATGCCGTAACGCAGCAACCTAAGGAACCGGCTGGTGGCGACAAGGAAAAACCTAAAGAGAAATAAAAAAAAGAATATATTAAAAGAGTATATATATTATTAAGGTATAGTCATGAGTGATGTAATTCAACTTTTACCCGATTCGGTAGCCAATCAGATAGCGGCAGGTGAGGTGATACAGCGCCCAGCCTCCGTCATCAAGGAATTGGTAGAGAATGCCGTTGATGCCGGAGCGATGAATATCCAAGTCGTAGTGGTGGATGCTGGTCGTACCAGCATTCAGGTGATAGATGATGGTAAGGGAATGTCGGAGACGGATGCCCGCTTGGCTTTCGAGCGCCATTCCACTTCCAAGATCCGCAAGGCTGATGATTTGTTCAATCTTCATACGATGGGCTTCCGTGGTGAGGCTTTGGCTTCTATCGCTGCCGTAGCACAGGTAGAACTCAAGTCCCGTCAGGCTTCTGATGAAATAGGAACCCTGATCCGGATTTCCGGTTCCCGTTTCGAGAAACAGGAACCGTGTTCCTGTCCGGTGGGAAGTATCTTCGCCATCAATAATATATTCTATAATGTACCCGCACGAAGAAAGTTCCTGAAATCGAATTCTACCGAGCTGAATAATATCCTTACCGCTTTTGAGCGTATAGCCTTGGTGAATCCGCAGATCAACTTCTCTCTGCGCAGCAATGAGACGGAGGTTTTCAATCTCCGTGCTGCCAATCTCCGGCAGCGCATCCTGGATGTTTTCGGCAAGCGTTTCAATCATGAGTTGTTGCCGGTGAATGTAGAAACCACCATGTGTAAGATTTCTGGTTTCGTTGGCAAGCCGGAGGCTGCCCGCAAGAAGGGTGTTCACCAGTTCTTCTTCGTCAATGGCAGATATATGAAGCATCCTTACTTCAATAAGGCGGTGATGTCTGCCTTCGACCGTTTGATTCCGCAGGGAGAACAGGTGCCTTACTTCCTCTACTTTGAAGTAGACCCGAAGGATATTGATGTCAACATTCATCCAACGAAAACTGAAATCAAGTTTGAGAACGAACAGGCCATCTGGCAGATTATCCTAGCCTCGGTCAAGGAGTCGATAGGTATGTTCAATGAGGTTCCTACCATTGACTTTGATACGGAAGACAAACCGGATATTCCGGTATACAATCCGGAAAAGGCGCCTACGGCTGCTGCTCCGAAGATCAGCCTGAATCCAGGTTACAATCCTTTCAAGGCAAACTCTTCTTCCGGTCATTCATCGGCATCTGCTGAAAGCTTTACTTCTGCCATCTCTTCTTCGTCGGTATCGTCAGCTTCATCTTATGGAACAATGCCATCTAAGATCAAGCCACAGGTAGATGAGAATTGGGAACAGCTCTATGAAGGACTGAAAGACGAATCGGAAGTAGAGGAACATACGATGGAACTCTTTGATGAGCCGTTGGAGGAATGCACGTCTTCCAATATCCTTGCCGAGAAATCGCCGGCTCATTATCAGTATAAGGGCAAGTATATCATGACAGCCGTCAAGTCGGGACTGATGATCATCGATCAGCATCGGGCGCATGTCCGCATCCTCTACGAACGCTATCTGCAGCAGCTCAAGGACCGCACCTTCCATTCCCAGAAGGTACTCTTCCCTGAGGTTGTGCAGTTCCCCGTTTCAGAGAAGGTCATCTTCGAGAAGATTTTGCCGGAGATGCAGGGCATGGGATTTGAACTGGAAGACTTGGGAGGTGGCAGTTACGCTGTGAACTGTGTGCCTGCCGGCTTGGAAGGATTGAATCCCGTCAGATTGGTACAGGATATGGTGACGAGCGCCATAGAAAAAGGAGTAGGGGCGATGGATGAAATCAACCGGACTTTGGCATTGTCCCTGTCCCGTCAGGCTGCCATCCCATACGGTCAGGTATTGAGCAATATCGAAATGGAAAACCTGGTGAATGGTCTGTTTGCCTGCGAGAATGTCAACTATACCCCCGATGGCAAGTCGGTGCTTTGTATTCTTCAGCAGGATGAGATAGAGCATCTCTTGGGATAATTGATAATTAATAATGTATAATTATACATTGACCATTGTACATTATACATTATACATTAATATAGGTAACTAATAGTTTAAAAGAGAAAGTTATGAAGAAGTTTTTCTCAATGCTAGCTTTGGCTAGTCTGTCTTTGAGCTCATTCGCTCAGGACGCAGCTACTCAGGAGAAATACAGTGTTGCTACCAATTCATTTTGGAGCAACTGGTTTTATGAGGTAGGTGCAGATTGGAATGCCTGGTATTCTGCTCAGGAAAAGGGCGCTGGCTATTCCAAGAGTCCTTTCAAGAAGTTCCGTTCTAATCCTGGAGTTTCTCTGGCATTTGGCAAGTGGTATACTCCTGGCCTTGGTTTCCGTACCAAGATTCAGGGCATCTGGGGTAAGTATGTAGATGCTGATGGCAATGATGCTACCAATGAAGGTAACGGCAATAAGTATTGGGTAGCCAATGAGCAGGTGATGTTCAATCTCAGCAATCTGCTGTATGGCTATAACGAGAACCGTGTGTGGAATCTCATTCCGTTCGCAGGTGCCGGTATCGGTCGTTCCATGACCCACAATGCCTATGCTTTGGATTACAGTGCCGGTATCCAGTCTTCATGGAAAATCGGAAAAAAGACCAACCTTTTTGCTGAGGTCGGTGTGAATACATTCGATGCTGATATTGATGGTTGCGCAGGCAATAACCGCAACACTTTTACCCGTCGTTGCAATAATTTCTATGCTGAGGTAGGTGTTACCTTCAAATTGGGTAGAGCGACATGGGATAAGACACCGGATGTCGATGCCATCACTGCCCTTCATCAGTCAGAACTTGATGCGCTCAATGCCACATTGGAAGATACCAATGCCGAAAATGAGCGTTTGAGAAACCAGTTGGAGAACCAGAAAACTGCCGAAACCAAGGTTGTGAAGCAGTATGTAGGTACTCCTGTGTCTGTTTTCTTCAATTTGGGTAAGTCAAAGATTGCTTCCAAGAAGGATCTGGTCAATGTGGAGACACTTGCACAGTATGCCAAGGAGAATAATCTGAAGTTGGTGGTGAATGGTTATGCCGATAGCGCTACCGGTTCTGCTGCCTTTAATGAGAAACTTTCTCAGGCTCGTGCCGAGCGAGTAGCCGGTTTGCTCGTCAAGATGGGAGTTGACAAGGACAATATCATCGTAAAATCAAACGGTGGTGTGAAGGAATTGGCTCCGGTTTCATACAATCGTCGTGCAACTATTCAGATTTCTGAGTAATTCTTAGCATAAGAATGATTTTTTTGACCCCGATATATGGAAGGCATCCTTTTTTCAGAAGGATGCCTTTCTTATCTTAGTGAACTGAGAAAAAATGAGTAAAAAGAGGTAAAAACACAGGAAAATGGCTTTTTTTGAAGAAAAACACAGGAAAAAGCAAAAAAAGTTGCTGAAAAATTTGGTGAAACCGAAAAAACTTCGTACCTTTGCAGCCGCTTACGAAAAGTAAGGGCGCTTAGCTCAGCTGGTTTAGAGCATCTGCCTTACAAGCAGAGGGTCGGCGGTTCGAATCCGTCAGCGCCCACGGGGGTGTTCCCTGTGATTCACTTTAGTGGTTGCAGGGACTTTTTTAAGGGCGTTTAGCTCAGCTGGTTTAGAGCATCTGCCTTACAAGCAGAGGGTCGGCGGTTCGAATCCGTCAGCGCCCACGGGGGTGTTCCCTGTGATTCACTTTAGTGGTTGCAGGGACTTTTTTAAGGGCGTTTAGCTCAGCTGGTTTAGAGCATCTGCCTTACAAGCAGAGGGTCGGCGGTTCGAA
>ERZ1023670.158-NODE-158-length-23927-cov-26.766086_pt1 | contig 23927 bp, 15 predicted proteins | sample MGYA00380342_ERZ1023670 | MGnify/ENA primary metagenome ERZ1023670 (study PRJEB33179, sample SAMN07448984) | human gut metagenome | biome: Human-gut; feature: Human associated habitat; material: Faeces | host: Homo sapiens | place: India: Bhopal | collected...
ATTAATTTTTTTCGTTAATGTTCATTCTCGTTAGGCCGATAAATTGCAGTTTATCTTATTCACCATGCCCACAATAACGAAGGGTAAGAGGCTATTGTAGTAAGTAATATCAAAAGTGGGCGAGAAGAGATTGAAGTTGTCCAACAAGTACATGTTATGCACAAAAGTGATGCAAACGAAGAGGAATAACATCAAGCCAGCATAAGCATAATAACGCTGCCAATTGCCACGCCACGAAAGGGATAAGAAGAGTGCCAGCGGTAAGAAGATGAAGAAGTCTGACGTGTTGCCCTGACGCGTCTGTAACGACCACGGATTGTTTTTGTGATAAAAGAAGTCCTGCCAATCCCATAAAGCAAAGGGAACAAATGTGAGCGCAAACGTAATACCGAATACTATGGGCAACACGACCTTAACACGCAAAGGCGCACGAAAGTAATAAGGCAAGAGCAAGAGTCCCAAGGGGATAAGTGTGACCAATCGCGTGCTGGCAAAGAGTCCAGCGACAATACCTAATACAATGGCATGACCTGTCAACCACTCTGTCGTGATGCGACCGCTCAACCAATTGACAAAGGCACCCACCAACAATAGGTTGGCTATAAAATCGCTGCGAACGGCCACTTCGTACCATACGCCTGGAGCTGCTACTAACAACACGAAGGCACCCAAAAAGGCACGTTTTCCCCATCGACTATACACGCTCCACAGAAACAAAGCCAACGCTGCGAAGAACGACAATCCGACATTGCCCAAAAGGTAGAATGGTACGTGAACAATTTGCCACACGGGAAAGGGCGACGCATTACCGCCTAAATGTGTAGAAGCTATATAGGGATAAACGCCATGTAACATATTTTGAATCGGGAAGTGGAGGGCCGACCAACGGTCTACTTGAATACTATAGGGATCGACTGCATACTGCACAACGACCATTCCCACTACGGCCAACAGAGCTGCGACGAGGCATGGCTTATAAGCACGCTCACGCTGCATGAGCCAAGGCAAGACGTAATGTAAGAATAGGAAGCCAATAACTAAAGTGGCAAACGTGAGGTAAGGAGAAAGTGTGGGCTGTATGCGAGCTGAATATTTGGCTACGAATAAGGCGTTCACCACCAAGTATAGTCCCATGGGCAACGTTAGGCGCGGCTGCACATAGGTGGTGTAGACGTATAATAATGCGAACGACAAAAGGCTAAACCCTACGAAGGTGGGCACACTCGATAGCGTGGTAATAAGCGGCAACAGGGGGATATGGGCAATGTACACCTCTAAACTCGTTCTGCCACAAAAGGCAAGCATTCGGCTGCGTTCTATCACATTGAGTCGTGCGAGTAGGTAAAGGGCTACGATGCCCCACGTCAAGCGAAAGGGGCAAAGTAAGTAGTTATAGGACACCGTACCTATATAGGCGTGCAAGGTGGGTAAGGTCTTTAAGCCAAAAGCCAATAACCCGATAAGGAAACAGCCACACACAGCCACGCGCACCTTTTGTGCTGACTGGCGGTTGAACCATTCTTTTTTCTCAGACAAGAGTACACCGAACAAGAATGAGAACGATTGTTCTGATTCTAAGTGCATATCGCAAGCTTGATAATTTAAGCAAACTACTGCACACAATATCAAAAATAGTCCCCAACGCTTCCCCATATAGCGTCGCGCCAACCAATACACGATGTAACACTTGGTCACGTGAAAGACGAACCAATACGTTGGGGTTATATAAAGCACCTCATTTACAAGGGTTTGCATATTGCGTTGCGGGTCGAATAAGCTAAAGCAACTGGCAAAGACCAAGGTGGGGACGATCACCTTGGTCAGTCGTTTGTGCCAATAGTCTTTTAGGCCGTGCTTATGAAACGACTCATTGATGCCATAGCCACTCAGGATTAAGAATACGGCCACGAACATGCCTCCCCAAAAGTGAAACACAGCTGAGGAACTAATGCCAATGATGATGTGAAACAGAAATATAGCTAAAGCACAAATGCCACGCACAGCATTCGTTTTGGAAGGGGAAAGTAAGTGGGAAAGATCCATTCGTTAGGGAGATAAGGGAGTGAGTTAGAAGGTTAAGAGGTTAGAAGGTTAGGAGGTTGAGTTACGTCACGTTGATAATCAGGTTAAGTAATGTTCAAAAAAACGACTTGTGTAATTTTAAAAGCATTACTAAACAACTATAACCTTCCCTATACCGTCACCACTTCACGTGCTTTGCTGCGCAAGGTGGTGAGGTGGTCGTCCTCGCCTACGACCCAAAGGACATCATTGCGGAGAATAACGCGTTCGGCCGTAGCAGGAATAATATTGCCGTCACCATCTTCAAATCCTACTACCATGCAGTGATAGGCAGAACGAATATTACTGTCACGCAAAGCGAGGCCGATAAAGGGACTGCCTTGACGTATAAGCAGACGGCGCAACTGCAAACGGCTGGCAGCCAAGGGATAGGCAGTCTGTTCGCTTTGCATACGTTGTTGGAAGTGTTGTAGACTATCATCGCTACCAATCACCTCTATGCGGTCAGCAGGGAATATCATTGCCTCACCATCAGGCACGTTGATGCGATGCGCACCACGCACAATGGCAGCGATCATCACCCCGTCTTCATGACTAAAGGCCAACTCACACAAGCGGCGGCCCGCCCATGCACTATTATCGGGCACTTCGAGTTCGGCTATGTGAATGTTGCGATTGGTAAGTCTACCAGCATAGCCAGGTTCTGTGCCGTCGGCCAGGGCACGTGCCTCACGCGAACGAAGGTTTTGTAAGAAGGTGCGCTCCATTTTGATGCTTATCCACTTTGTTTGACGTGAAGCAATGAAGAGTCCCACCACGGCAATGGCTGCTGCCACGTGCCACGGCCACCATAGGGGCGACAAGAAGTTGAACACGTAATAAACGGCTGCGGCAGCTATGGCATAACGCAACACAAAGGTGATCCAAAGGGCCATGCGATGAAGGCGACCTTGACGGCTCAGTTCTTTCCACTCCTCTGAATGGTTCTTACGCATCACTATAGCGCGCAAGAAGGGTGACGATACGATGAGCGTCAGCAGTCCACACACAGCATTGCCCCACCAATGTCCCAACAGAGCACGGCTCAAGGGCAATAATACGGAGAAGGAGATGAGGATAACGGCCACACTCAGCGTGAGGTAAGCACCCACTTGGCTTACGAGGGCGGTGAGCAAACGCTTCCAGACGCCCTCCTCGTGTGTTATCGTAGGCGCGGCTTTCGTACCGCGTTCAGCCAAACGCTGCATAACGTTGGCGGGTACAATGCGTTCAAACCATTGGTAAGTAGGACGCGCGGCACGTATCATGTAAGGAGTGAAGAAGGTGGTGATGATGCTCACCGCCACAACGACGGGATAAAGGAAATCGCTCGTTACGCCCAACGTTGTACCTAATGAGGCTAAGATGAAGGCAAACTCACCAATCTGTGCCAACGAGAAGCCACCTTGCACAGCGATGCGTAAGGGTTGGCCTGAGAGCAAGAAACTGGTGGTGCCAAACACGGCTTGCCCCGCAATAATCGCTAAGCAGATAACGAGTATGGGCAGCCAATAGGTGGCTAACACGGCGGGGTCGACCAACATGCCAACTGACACGAAGAAGATAGCACCAAACAAGTCCTTGACGGGCGACACGACGCGCTCTATCTGTTCAGCCTCTAACGTTTCGGCTAAGATACTGCCCATCATAAAGGCACCAAAGGCGGAACTGTAACCAGCCTTTTGAGCCACGACGACGAGTAGGAAACAGAGACCAATGCTCACAACGAGCAACGTCTCGCGATTCATCAGTCGGTGGGCTTTACGTAGAAAGATAGGTATGACGTACACGCCTACGACAAACCATAGAATAAGGAAAAAGCCCAACTGCAATAGACTGCCAACCAACGCCATGCCCTCAAACTGTCGCGACACGGCTACGGCGCTGAGCACGACCATGAGGAGAATACCTAATATATCTTCCAAGATAAGTACGGAGAGCACCTCACTCGCAAACTTCTGTTGGCGAAGTCCTAAGTCGTCGAAGGCTTTATAGATAATGGTGGTACTCGACATCGCCAACATGCCGCCTAAGAAGAGGCTGTTCATGCTGCCCCAACCGAAGAAGTGGCCCACCATGCTGCCAACACTCATCATGCAGAACATTACGCTACAAGCAGCTATGATAGGACCTACACCCATCTTGACTATCTTCTTAAACGAAAACTCAAGGCCGAGCGTAAACATGAGGAATATCACACCGATGTCAGCCCACGTATGTATGCTCGTCATATCGCTCACACTGGGCGTATAGGGCATGTGCGGTCCTGCCAAGAAGCCTGCCACAATGTAGCCCAACACGAGGGGTTGCTTCAAGCGTTTGAACAGTAGCGTAACGATACCTGCCGATATGAGGATAATGGCTAAATCTGATATGAAATTTTCCATAAATTTACGAAATTACATTATTTAATGTGCAAATGTGAGAATGTGCAAATGTGCAAATGCTTGGTAAATGTGCAAATGTGAGAATGATCACATTTTGTTGCCGCGCCGAAGAATGATGCTATAGCAATATATTGTTAAGGTACAAATGATTATAACTTATAAAAGAACTCAGCTGTACAAGGCGACAATTTGCACATTTGCACATTCTCACATTTGCACATTCACCAAGCATTTGCACATTCATCAAGCATTTGCACATTCTCACATTTGCACATTTACTAAGCATTCCCTAATATTCCCGTCCGTTTTGTAACAAACTCTTGTGCGGCTCGACGTAATGCTCATTGATAACGCTGCGCGAAGGATCGAAATATCGGGAATGTACTCCCAATAGGTCGAACAAGAGGTGAGGCAAGTTGTCGGTCGTAAATTTGCGGTGAAGGGCAGATGCCACACGTTGCGCCTGTTGAGGGTGGAGCTTGAGGTATTGAGGTGTCATGTAGATAAGCAACGGCACATCTAACTGACAGCGAAAAGCCTCTGGCGTATCGGTCGATAGGTCGGTTCGCCCCGCCTGCCGACGAAAATTGTGTACCTCCTCACCATGGTCAGAGAAGTAAACAATAAGGGCATTGCGTCGTTCAAAAAGGCGAATGATACTATCTACTACCACATCGTTATAGGCAGTGGCGTTAAGGTAGTCAGCTACGTCCTGCCGCTGCGCTTGATCTAACTGTGACTTCGAAGTCGGACGCATCGCATAACGCTTACTCACATCGCTGGCCTTGAAACGGGCAAAGGCTGGCGGAAAACGCATAGCGAAACCTACGTGTTGGCCATAAAGGTGGAAAATAGTGAGGTTGCGCTGAGGGCGTTCAAGCGCTGCGCGATGTTGGGCATAGTCCGTAATAAGTGGAAGGTCATAGTCGTACTTCTGCGTATTGCGGTGGTTGAAGAGGTAAGGTTCAATGCCAGGGTGATTGACAAATCCCATTGAAGCGTCCCACTGTCCAAGGTTGTCGTTGGGCGCGAACTGGTTGCTATAGAAAGTTACGTTGTAGCCACATCGCCGCAAAATGGTGGGAAAGAGCGGACGATCACACCATGCAACGCCCTTCTGATCGACCGAAGCGGTGGACATAAAGTACTTAAAGTTTTGCGTCGTACCATTGTCTGTAGCTATAGCGTTGGTAAAGACAAAGAGCCGTCCCTTGTCCGTGCGCTGACGTTGCATCAAGAGTGGATTCGTATTGTAAGCACCGTCGTAGAGGTTGCTCATGTGGCGAGAAAAGGATTCGCCAATAATAAATACCAAATCAGCTTCCGTCTCGGCACATTGGGGGTGCTCGTTATACTGCTGTTGCACCGTAGCACAACGCTCAAACTCAGCTCTAAACTCGCCATACTTTAAGCACGACTGCCACAGGTTCCAAAAAGCATTGCGCTTAATAGGTGAAAAGCAACGCGCAGTACGATCAAAATTCTCATCTGCATTGAAACTGAAAAAGTAAGCGTGTCCTAACATTAGCAGCAGCCATGCGCCCCATAAAGTACGAGCCCACCTTGCCTTGGGCACGAGCGATAACTGCCGTCCTCGTCTGCTCAACACAACTTCGGCTGTAAAAAGGACTACAACGAGAAGTAAAGACGCTCCTACTGGCCACGAGAAGAGGTAGGTCAAAAGGAACTCTTTGGCTTCTCGCCAGTTGGTCTCGTAAACAAACTGTATGGTGTAAGCGTCCCAATGACGATGAAAGCACAACGTTAGGAAAAGGCTCGACACAACATACGCAGCCAACAATGTGTGGAAGATGATATGAACCACACATCTTCCCCTCTTACCTCCCATATTGGCTATAAGGCAAAGTGCCCACGCTACTGTCGTGTAAAGTGCCAAGTTGAATATTGTGGCCACTATGGGGTCCCACCAACGTGAGGTGTTGAACTGCACCACCTCAGGTATCATGAATAGTACAATGTAGGCTAACAGTACAATAGGACTAAAGCGTAACGTTGTGAGTGGTTTCATGCTTTTGGAAGGTATATATATGATATATATATTTAAAATAGGTGTTCAAAATGATGGTGCTATTACAAATCGTGTGGATAAGCAAATACAGGACAATATTACTACTAATCAATGTATTGCCAAGTTGGGGCCTCGAGCCTCAACTTGACAATGCCGACGCGAGGACGCGTCGCCTACAGGTAAGGACGCATCGCCTACCTATTTCTTTACTTATTCACACGCCTTGTAACAGTTCCAAAATTCTGAACACCAATTAAACTCAATAAACTTATTAAACTCATTAAATAACCACTACCTTCCCCGCAACGGTTGTTTTACCGTCGGCAGTGGCCACCATGATGTAATATACGCCAGGGGCAACGCGTTCGCCAGTGTTTTGTTGCGTAACGTCCCACTGCCAAGAACCACCTACTGACGTGCCGCGAGCAACGAGTTGCGAACCTGTGGTGAGCACTTTTATTTCTGATCCTTCAGTGAGTCCTGCTATCGTAACGGGACCTCGATAGTCAGGACGAACGGGGTTGGGGAATATACGGAGGTTTGCCTTGTCAAGTGTAGGTTGTGCCTCTGTAGAACCTGCATCATAACTGCAAAGACCTTGGTCAGTAGCAATGTAGAGGCGACCGTTGTTAGGATTGATAGCGAAGTCGTAGACATTGTCAGAAAGCAAAGGCGAATTGTCTGCCGTAAAGTGTTGCAATATCTCCGATCCATCTTCATTGACTAAGTAAATGCCCGCACCAAACGTGCCTATCCATTTACGATTGCCCGCATCAACACAAATCGCGGAAACGGTTACACCCGTTAAGAGGTAGTCCGCATAGTCCGTACCATCGTTGCGAGGCACTTTCGGCTGATTGACCGTAAAGCCTGTTTTGAAGCACTGCTTAGGATCGGGAATGTTGTAGATACCCGAAACGCAACCAAACCATATCTGGCCGTTCTTATCTTCGGTCAGTGCCATGACATTCGAGAAATCACATGACGTGCCGTCTTCGTTATTAGCAGCAGTAAAGTATACAGAGCGGTCGTCACTCTTATTGTTGAGCGTGCCACCATAGTCAAGCAACATGATACCCGCACCGATAGGATTGGTCCACGTACGTCCATTTACCCATAAGTAGCCACGCGAATCGAATAGGATGCGTTCGGCTCCCTGCCAGTACGAATTGTAATAGCCTGCCACATGCATCCAATCGCCATTTGGCTTTAAGACGGTGAGTAACGTGTCAGCATAGTTGTTCGTTATCCAGAGATTGCCATCCTTGTCGAAAGCACAACCACCAAGGCGCACATTACTATTACGTGCACCGGCATCCACAACGGGAGGGCACTGCAAAGCCGAATTGTCGGTATTGTAAAGGTTGACGAGCTTGCCATTCCGATATTCATAAAGGCCCTCAAGCATACTGGTCATAAACACATGCTCGGGGTCAGAAGGATCGACAGCCATGTGTGAAGTGTTCTTATACTTCATGCCGTAGCGACCTTCATAACTCGTTTCCGTGCGAGCGCGGTCTTCGTCCATGTCACTCCATTTCGTACCATCATAGCAACCAAAGAAGCCCTCTACATCATCTTCAGAGAATTGGCTACCTGCCACAAAGAGACGATTATGGTCGAAAAGCAATGAGTAACTACCCGTATGGCGCGGACCTAAATTACCCACTGTACCTATGGGGGTAGGCAACTCTGTTTGCGTTGCATTGAGTTGATATACGTTAAGTCCCTCATCGCCTTGTGCTATAAGGGTAAGTCCACTGGTAGTACGTGCTACATCAGCATAGGTAGAGGCTGTAGCGATGTTAAGTTCCACCTCGTCAGGACGCTCGCTATTGAAGGCAAATACAGCACTCTTGCTCGTAAACTGCACCAGCTTACCATTCGACGTACCTTGGAAAGGAGCCGAACCCGTTACCAATAGCTGGACCGTCAGCGCCTTATCTTCTGTAATGCCGAGGCGACCGATGCCTTGCACTACGCCCAATGTCTCGCTTGTGTAATAGTTTAGAGCCGCATAAATAGTGCCGTCAGCAGTTGCTACAAACTGTCCTGCAGTAATCCATAAGTAGGCAACTTCCCATGAAGTAGCAACATAAAGGTCGTCCGTCATTTTACCTACCAATATGCGATCGGAAACGGCAGCGTACACCTTGCCGTCCTTTACAAAGGCGTCGTTGACGGCTCGTCCTAACTTATAGTACCCACGCACGGTCTGTCCCTTTACATCGAACACAATGACACCTTTCGACGTACTCATACAAGCCCAATCACCATTGGCAGAGAGACGATCGATTGTGATTTCCTCTTCAAAGTTTTTGATTTGTGGCACATTGGTTACGCTAAAGCGTCCATCGCCTGTTGGGTAAACAAGGTCGATGTTATTATTCTTATAAAGTAGAATTAAGCATTGTTGTGTGTTGGACCACGCGAGCGCTTTTATGCCCAAGTCTGAGAGTCCAGCCGACATCTTGTCGAGCGTGTACGACTGCCCCGTCTCACTATCATAGGCTAAAAGGTTGCCATTGAAAACGGTATACACCCAATTACCCACAGCTTGCGTGTGAGTGGCATTGTGATAAGAGAGTTGGTAATTCCAACGCAGGGCATCTGCCGTTGAGTCGGCAAGTACCGAAACGGCACAGCCTAAGAACAGAATAAACGTGAACAGAATTTTTTTCATATTTGTTGTGTCGTTTCGTGATAGTTAGTAGGGGAAATAATTCGGTTTTCTGTTTGAAGGTTATGAGGTTACATCACGTTGATAATTAACTAAACGAACTTTATAACCTTTAAACTGCACTTTATTATTTGTTCAAGAATGCTGCCAATTTGGCCACAGCGCGTGCGCGGTGTGAGATGTGGTTCTTCACGTCTACACCGAGTTCGGCAAAGGTCTTGCCGCCTTCGCCTTCAGGGGCGAACACTGGGTCATAGCCAAAACCTGCTGTGCCGCGCTTCTCGGTAGCTATCTGACCACGCACAATGCCTTCGAAGAGGTGTTCTTCACCATTTTGAATAAGGGCTATGACCGTGCGAAACTGTGCTGAGCGGTCTGCCTTGCCGTCAAGTTCGGCCAAGAGCTTCTGGGTATTGGCTTCGGGGTCGTGACGATCGGGGTAGGCATAGCGGGCTGTGTGTACACCAGGACAACCGCCTAAGGCTGACACTTCAAGCCCCGTGTCGTCGGCAAAACAATCGAAGCCATAGCGTTCCTTTACCCAACGAGCTTTGATAAGGGCATTGCCTTCAAGGGTGTCAGCCGTTTCGGGTATGTCGTCGTGGCAGTCGATGTCGGCCAACGAAAGGATATGTAACTTATCGCCAAAGATAGCACGTATCTCTGATAACTTATGAGCATTATTGGTGGCAAACACCAAGGTGGGGACGGAGGAAGTATTTTTCATAAAAATGGAAGGGGAAGATTAATGTGCAAATGCTGAGTTAATGTGCAAATGTGAGAATGTGCAAATGTGCAAATGATTGAATGAAGTTTTAATTACTCAGCGTACAAAGGCGACAATTTGCACATTTGCATATTTGCACATTTGCACATTAACTCAGCATTTGCACATTAATAAAGCATTCTCACATTGAAACTCAGTTTTCTTTCTTTGCTTTTACTTTAATGCGGTCAAAGCCCTCGCCAAAGACACCGATTACTTTCGACTGTGAAACGAAGGCATTGGGGTCGATGCTTTGAATGATGCGGAAGATGTTGGTACTCTCACGCTTCTTAGCCAATACGACGAGCACTTTGCGCTCTTGCTTGGTATACCAACCTTGGCCGTCGAGCACAGTGACACCACGATGCGTAGCACTAATGGCTGCGGCTATGGCATCATATTCACGCGAGAAGATAAGGAATTGCACGGATTGACGACCACGGTCTACGACGTAGTCTAACATAAGGTTAACGATAATGAGGGTGCAGTAGCCGTAGAGCAACTTGTCTACATCGCCGTCGGGTAAGAAGAAGGCTGTAGTGATGATAATAATGTCGCAAAGCATCATCATCTGTCCCAGCGTAACATCCTTATACTTATTAATAATAGAGGCTATAATATCGGTGCCACCCGTCGACCCGTTGTGGAGGAATACGAAACCAATGCCCACACCTTCGATAGCTGCACCTAAGATGCACGACATGAAGGCATTGCCTTGCACTACTTGGGGCAAGTGGCTATGGGGGTTGACGTCGGGAAACATGTCAGGGCGTGTCTGTCCCCAATAAATCATGATCTCTTGCACGAGTCCGAGCAAGAAGGTGAGCATAAATACGGCATAAATCGTTTTTAAACAGAAACGCCAGCCTAACACTTTGACGGCCACTACTAACAAAAGGATATTGACCGAGAAAAAAGTGTACTGCACAGGGAAACCTGTAGCATAGAAAATGACGGCGCCCGCACCTGCAAGGCCACCCGTTGTAATCTCATAGGGCAGTTGGAAACAGGTAAAACCGATGGCGTACATCAACAATCCAAGGGTAATGATGACATAGTCGCGAACGTCCTGCGCTATGCTTGTTCTATATTTTGTAACCATTTATTTTTTTGTTGACGAGTTAACAAGTTGACGAGTTAACGGGTAGGTTTGTCTTGTGTATATTGAGTAAACAAAATTGACGAGCTAACAGGTAGGTTAGTTCTTTTATATGAAGTAACTTACCTGTTAACCTGTTAACTCGTCAACTTGTCAACCCATAAAAATCACTTTACCACAATGTTAACGATGCGGCCAGGCACAACGATTACCTTAACGACTTGTTTGCCTTCAAGGTGCTTTTGTGACTGTTCGGCCGTGAGAGCAGCCTCTTGTATCTGTTCCTTCGTAGCATCGGCAGCAAAGTCGAGTGTGAAGCGTGTCTTACCGTTGAATGAGATAGAGAGCGTCTGCTTGTCCTCCTTCAAGTATTGTTCGTCGAACTGAGGCCACTGAGCGTCACATACTGTAGTGGTGTGACCCAACGTGTGCCACAACTCTTCGGCAATGTGGGGTGCAAAGGGGGCGAGCAAGATGACAAACTGCTCTAATACGCTGCGGCTGGTACACTTCTGCTGTGCCCACTCGCCTACGGCTATCATGAAGGCCGGGATAGACGTATTGTATGAAAATTCCTCAATGTCTTCCGTCACCTTCTTGATGAGCTTATGCAGTGTCTTGAGGTTATCCTTTGTAGGCTCGCTATCCGTAACGGCCCAATCGCCATTCTGCGGATAGAAGAGGTTCCATGCCTTGCGCAAGAAGCGGAAGCAACCGTCAATGCCGTTTGAGTCCCAAGGCTTGCTCTGATTGATCGGGCCAAGAAACATTTCGTACAAGCGGAGCGTGTCAGCACCATACTTCTCGACAATCATGTCGGGGTTGACTACGTTGTACATTGACTTTGACATCTTTTCGATAGCCCAACCACACACGTACTTGCCGTCTTCGAGTACGAACTCTGCTGTCTTATACTCAGGACGCCATGCCTTAAAAGCTTCAATGTCGAGTACGTCGTTCTGTACGATGTTTACGTCAACGTGAATAGGTGTCGTATCATACTGATCCTTCAATCCGAGGCTTACGAAGGTGTTGGTATCCTTAATACGATACACGAAGTTTGAGCGGCCTTGTATCATACCCTGATTGACCAACTTTTGGAACGGCTCGTCCTTGCATGACACACCGAGGTCGAAGAGGAACTTATCCCAGAAGCGTGAGTAAATCAAATGCCCCGTAGCGTGCTCTGAACCACCGATGTAGAGGTCGACGTTCTGCCAATATTCATCGGCTGCTTTGCCTACGAGAGCTGCATCGTTGCGAGGGTCCATATAGCGCAAGTAGTAGGCTGATGAACCAGCAAAACCTGGCATCGTAGAGAGTTCGAGGGGGAATACCGTCTGATTGTCGATGCGATCGTTGTCGGTCACGCAGTTGTTCACCGTGTCCCAAGCCCAACGAGTAGCATTGCCGAGGGGAGGTTCGCCCGTTTCGGTGGGCAAGAACTTCGTCACTTCGGGCAATTCGAGTGGCAAGCACTCAGCAGGCACCATTTGGGGCATGCCGTCCTTATAATATACGGGGAAGGGTTCACCCCAGTAGCGTTGACGTGAGAAGATTGCATCGCGCAAGCGGAAGTTCACCTTTACGCGACCTAACTTATTCTCCGTCACAAACTTCTTCGTAGCAGCAATGGCTTCTTTCACGCTGAGTCCGTTGAGTGTAAAGCCATTGAGCGCTTGTTTACCCTCAGCTGGTGAGTTCATCACCGTGCCTTCCTTGGCATCAAAACTCTCTTCGCTCACGTCAGCGCCTTCAATAAGGGGAATGATAGGCAAGTTGAAGTGGCGTGCAAAAGCATAGTCACGTGAGTCGTGAGCTGGAACGGCCATAATGGCTCCCGTGCCATAACCTGCGAGCACGTAGTCGCTCACCCAAACGGGTATCTCGTCGCCCGTAAAGGGATTGATAGCGTAAGAACCAGTGAATACACCTGTCACGCGGCGGTCGGCAATGCGTTCGCGTTCCGTGCGCTTCTTGGTAGCATCGAGGTAAGCCTCAACGTCTGCCTTCTGTGCCTCTGTGGTGAGTTGCTGTACGAGTTCGCTCTCAGGGGCAAGCACCATAAAGGTCACACCGAAGATAGTATCCGCACGTGTGGTGAAGATCGTAAACTTCACGTCGCTATCTTTCACAGAGAATTGCATCTCCGTACCCTCTGAACGGCCAATCCAGTTACGTTGCGTTTCCTTCAGTGAGTCAGTCCAGTCGATTGTATCGAGTCCGTCGAGCAAGCGCTGAGCATAAGCTGATACGCGCAAGCACCACTGCTTCATCTTCTTCTGTACAACGGGGTAGCCACCGCGTTCGCTCACACCGTCTACTACCTCATCGTTGGCCAACACCGTGCCGAGCTTCGGACACCAATTGACCATTGTCTCGCCGAGGTAAGCAATGCGGTAGTTCATCAACACTTGTTGTTGCTCTACGTCGCTCATCTGCTTCCACTCCTCAGCGGTGAAGTGGAGTTCTTCGCTTTGGGCGTAATCCTCAGTGCCCTCGCTACCTTTCTCTTCGAAGTGTTTGATAAGTTCGCTAATAGGCTCCGCCTTTTGACACTTCTTACAATAGAAGTGGTTGAACATCTGTTCGAAGGCCCACTGTGTCCAGTGGTAGTATTGAGGATCGCAAGTGCGCACCTCGCGGTCCCAGTCGAAAGAGAAGCCAATCTTATCTAACTGTTCGCGATAGCGAGCAATATTCGTCTCAGTCGTTACGGCAGGGTGCTGTCCTGTCTGAATAGCATACTGTTCTGCGGGCAATCCGTAGGCATCATAGCCCATAGGGTTGAGCACGTTATAGCCACATGAGCGCTTATAACGTGCATAGATGTCAGAAGCAATATAGCCTAAGGGGTGACCTACGTGAAGGCCAGCGCCTGAGGGGTAGGGAAACATGTTGAGTACGTAGAACTTCTTCTTATTCTCATCGATTTCAACATGGTATGTCTTTTCGGTGGCCCAAGTTTTTTGCCACTTCTTTTCAATATCGATAAAGTTATATTCCATTGTGTTTTTACTTATTTGGGAACAAAGTTAGTGCAAGGTGAGCGAAGAGCAAAATGAAAGTCAAAAAACTTTCATTTTGCTCTTCCGTGCCGCAGCCTAACTTGGCGAGCGAAGGAACGTTAAGGCGCACTTCGCGCTTTGACTTTTGAACATTAATGTTTCATTAATCGACCATTAATCTTTTTCATTAATGTTCAAAAGCCAAAGCGCGAAACGCGCCTTAATGTATTCCTATCTGTTCGATAAATATACTTTATCGTGTGGACAACTTATCTTATAAACTCTTTGCGGGAGTCAATGTGTCGGCTGAAATTTGGCCTTCACCTTCAGATTACTTCTTAGGAGCAGCAGTGTCCTTCTGTTCGGGTACGACCGTATCGTTGAGGGCAAACTGTACGGGGTCAGTCTTGACGGGTTCGCTCTTGACGGTGTCCTTCTGTTCGGGTACGACCGTATCGTTGAGGGCAAACTGTACGGGGTCAGTCTCAGTCTTGGCGGTGTCCTTCTGTTCAGGTACGACCGTGTCGTTCGGTACGACAGTGTCAGCAAGGGCTGAGCCACTTGCGATACCGCGATAGTTAACTGAAGTAGTTCCTGCAAAGGCTGCGCTACTTAATACAACAACTCCCATTGCCATGATGGCAGAAATAGTGAACTTTTTCATAATCTTATTTTTTGTTTTTGTGTTTTGTAATGTTCGTTTCTGCCTTATAAAGCGCAATGGGCGTGCCAAAAAGTAGAATTAACGCCTAAGTCATTGAAAATAAAGGACTTATGCTTTTACGGCCCAAAATGGGGATATGTGGAAAGTGTGGAAAATAGTGTGGCGTATGTGGAATAATTCCACACTTTAACGTGTAGAATTTATTCCTTATCCTCTAATTGAGCCAATTTATTGTAGAGCGTTTTGCGATCGATGCCAAGTAATTTAGCTGCGCGACTTTTGTTGCCCCCTGTAATTTGTAGTGCTTCTTGAATGCGCGATAGTTCGTCCGATTGCGATACTTTGAGCGAAAGAGAGTTGGGCATAGTGATAGAACTTGGGGGATTAGGCAGAAGCAGTTGTGTAGAAGTAAGTGTGTTGCCCTCTTCTGTTAGTAGTGCTGCACGCGTGATGATGTTGCGCATTTCGCGCAAGTTGCCTGGCCATGCGTATTGCAATAAGGCCTGCTCAGCATCGGGACTGAGGTGGGTGATGTGGCGGCCTAACTCATGGTTAGCTTGTTGTAGAAAATAGTGGGCAAACTCAATAATATCTCTCCCTCGTTCGCGCAATAGAGGCATGTGAAGTGTAAACTCATTGATGCGGTGAAAGAGGTCCTCACGAAATCGTCCTTGCGTAATGGCTTCAGTCATATTCTCATTTGTCGCGCAGACGAGGCGAATGTCAATACTTCGCTCCTCTGCACTGCCCACGGGGCGAATACGCCGTTCTTGCAAGGCTCGCAGGAGCTGCACCTGCACGTCATAGCTCAAGTTGCCCACTTCGTCAAGGAAGAGCGTTCCGCCTTGTGCTTGTTCGAAAGCTCCCACTTTATTATTTAAAGCTCCCGTAAAGGCTCCCTTGGTATGGCCGAATAGTTCAGAGGCTGCCAACTCCTTCGTCAATGCTCCACAGTCAATGGCCACAAAGGGTCCATTGACACGTTTGCTTAGCTCGTGAATGCGGTGTGCCACATATTCCTTACCCGTTCCGCTTGCTCCATTAATCAAGACAGATAAAGGTGTTGGCGCAACGAGTGCTACCAATCGATAAAGGTCTTGGGCAACGGGGGAGTGTCCCTCAATGCCAGGGTGAGAAGTTGCAGACGTAGAAGAGGCAGAAGTGGTAGCAGTGACATTTTCCACCTTTGATTGAATGGTAGTAGTTGGAAGGGAGGAAAGAGAGGCTGAGCGTAATGCCTCTTTCATCTTTTGCAGCAAGAGGTCGGGTTGTATGGGTTTGCTAATGTAGTCAGTAGCCCCCAGCTTCATGGCTTCAACAGCGTTTTGTACTTCAGCATAGCTTGTCATAACAATGAAGGGCTGAGCGAACCCTTGCTTGCGCATCCACGCCAAGAGGTAAAGCCCATCGTGATCGGGCAGTCGTAGGTCGGATAAGACTAATTGTGGTGTCTCCTTATCAGTCTGCGTAAGTGCCTTAACGGCAGCTGATACGCTTGAAACGGCGTTAACCTCAAAATCTTTTTTGCGCAACCATGTGCTAAGCATGGTGCTAAATGTGAGGTCGTCTTCAACAATTAATATTGGGATAGACATTTGTCTTGCAATATATGGGTTATTTCGTTGATTATACATTCTGCTTGTTGCCCGTCTTCTTCTTTCCAATGTTGGTCGTCACGTTGTGCATCAAGTCGTTGCAGTGTTGACACTATGTGTGAACTGATGAGCGTAAAGGTGGGCAACATTTTATGTGCTACTTTACAGAGCGTGGTGCGATCGTGCTGGCTAATTGCCGCTTGTAGTTGGGTGCGGTGCTGCTCGCAGTCTTTCTTAAATTGTTGTAAAATAGCTTCTTCAGCCCGCTCGTCTCCCTCAGCAAATGCTAAGAGGGGCGATAGCTGAGATGAGGGAACGATAGACGTAGTGTCTGAGCCAGAAGGAGCTGGTGGATCGTTCTTGGTCTCTTGCTGAAATAAACGTATTAAGTCGTTTTGAGTAAAAGGTTTGAATAGAACATCAGTAAAGCCGTGTTGCTTAAAGTCGCTTATAGGGACTAACAGATGTGAGGTCATCGCCACGACAGGCACGTGGCTTGTATCTTCATGCTGTCGCAGTAGATGGAGCAGTTCATAACCTGTGAGTGAAGGCATCTCAATGTCGGTCAGTAAGAACGTGGGGCGATGCCCTTCGTCCAACCATTTAAATAGTGCATCAGGCTGCGTAAAACTAACGACGTCAGTCGATTGAGGCAATACGTTGTGAAGCATCGCCTCGGTGAGCTGCAGTTGTAAGGTGTCGTCGTCAATTATGGCTACGCTCATGTTGGAGTGGTGCGCGAGTGACGGCTCGTTACCTTCTTCTTGTCGTTCTTGTTTCGCAAAGGTGCATGGAAGACATAGTGTGAAGTTGCTCCCTTGGTTCAGCTGACTGGTAACGTGCAGCGTTCCGCCTAACAGGTGGACAAGTTGTCGTGTAATGCTCAGCCCCAACCCTGTACCCTCTTGTCCTTCGCTACCCTTAACACGTGTAAATGGTAGGAATATGCGATCAATATCATGGGGCGAAAGTCCGCAGCCGGTGTCTTGAATAGAGATGTATAGTTCACCTTGCGCTTCGCCTTTCCGCCATATAGCTAACGTCACCTGTCCCTCTGCGGTATATTTAATGGCATTGCTCAATAAGTTGTCAACGACTTGACGTAGGCGAAAGGCATCAGTACGAATTGACAGATCGCATGGCAAGTCATTGATAAATGTCAACTCAAGTCGTTTATTCTGGGCAATGGGACGAAAAGCATCAAAAGCGGTGTGTAAGAGCTGAAGAATGTTGGTCGCTTCCTTGTGTAAAGTAATGCCTCCCACCTCCAACTTATGATAGTCTAAGAGGCTCATGACCAGATGAAGCAAGTGTTGGGAAGAGGCCTCGATGGCTTTAAGTTCATTGCGATTTTGCACTTCGTCTTGTGGTAATAGTCTTAGGTAGCCAATGATGCTATTGATAGGTGCCTTTATGTCGTGCGATATGGTGAGCAAGAGCTGCTCACGGCGCTCCATAAGTTGCTCCGTATGTAGCTTTTCTTCTTCTAACGCTGTGCGATAGTGATTGGCTCGTTTGATATTACGATACAGCCATATTAAGAGAGAGGCCGAAATGATGACAGAAAGTAGTGCCATCGAGCTTAGTACAAGGGCGGCACTACTTCGCTCGCGACGCTCATTGCTTACGACGTCACTGATGATACGTTGCTGCTCAAGGGTAAAGTTGTCAATGAGGTTTGTCATGCGGGCTGATAGCAAGGTTGATGCCGTGCGAAGTTCGTCAGACTTGCGATACACGCGCCTTGACTGCAACTGATCGTCGCGTTGCAAGTGGTGGTGTACATTGGCTAAAAGGTTCGCCATCGTGTCGGCAATGTTGACCATTGCGTGCGTGGTATCAACCACTCTTTCGTGTTGAGTAACGTGGGTACTTATGGTATCATCCTTAGCACGTCTGAAAGCATCGCCGAGGCGACGAAAGAAGCCTCGCTTGCGGCGTTCGATGACCACTCTCTCACCTTGTTCAAGAACGGGCATATCAACGTTCACTTTTAGGAGGCGTTGCTCGTTGTGTAGTCGGTCAATTTGCTTTTGTAAGTTATCACCCCGTTTGTTTTCTTTTCGGAGTGTATTGATAAGGTTGATAGTGCCGTCACGTCTGAGCCAGACGAGAACTTGCAATGAGTCTATTCGGCAGCGTTGCGTCGAGTCGGTCACTTCGGCGCTAAGTTGTCGAACGGCTTTGTCAACAGCTTTTGCTGCTGTGAGGTATCGTTCCGTCTCTTCATTGTCAGCGTATTGTAGGGTGGCCATTTCAGCTTGATTGCTGGCATTGAGGAGTTCGGTTAGCAACTTATTAGTTGCACGCCGCTGCCGATGTATCTGTTGCTCGGTCAGCGTTACGTTGCGAAGGGTGTGAGTAGACTTTATGACACACCCAATGGCAACTCCCAGTGTAACTGAAAGTAGTAAGAAAGCTATGAGAAGTTGTCCAAAGCTCCATCTCACATAGCCTCGATGTTGGGTTACGCCTTGTCTCGTTTCTATCATAATGGTTTTGGAATGACAAGCGAAGATACAAACTCTTTGTAATTTATGGTATTATAGACATATTCTTTTATGGTTCTGTAACGAATTGTGTGGGTAACTGCCTAATTGGGGGGGGCGGGTTTGTAACCCGCGGCAGCAGCATGTTGTAGATATTCAAAGCATTCTACTGCTGCCGCGGGTTAAAAACCCGCCCCCCAATTAGGCAGTTACCCACACAATTCGTTACAGAGTCTTTTTTTGCATAAGATAGGCTGCGGCTCGGCATAACGTTCAAGTAAACTTGACGTTATGCGCTCACCTTGCACTATCTTTGCAAACAAAAACGATGAAAGTTAACAATAACCTTATATTTACCTTTTCGGCTACGGGCAATAGTTTGCACGTGGCACAGCGCGTGGCAGAGACTTTACACGCTCAAGTAAACGAGATTGATAAATGCTTAGAACAAAAAAATCTTACGTTTAATATAACTTCTAAGAATACCAGCATAGGTTTTGTCTTTCCCGTCTACTTTTGGGGGCTTCCTACGATTGTGCGCCAATTCGTTGAACTGCTTACACTTGAAGGCGAAAAGCCTGCCTACGTTTACGACATCGTAACCTTTGGCACTTCGTTGGGCGAAGTACACCAACAACTACGGCTATCGCTAAGTAAGAAAGGAATAACACTGAATGGCAACTTCGGGGTGCGCATGGTAGATGTGTGGACACCAATGTTCGACGTGTCGAATAAAGAACGTTGCTTGAAGCGGACCCTTCAAGCAGAAACGGAAATAAAAAATGTAATCGCACAAATAAAAGAACGTAAGAATGGCCGTCGGCATTGGTCAACTCTTCCTCATTTCATCTCTATGTTCGAAACGTGGTTGTACCCTTCCGCACGACGCACAAAGCACTTCCACGTCATCAACGACCGTTGTACTGGCTGCGGACTATGTGCGCGACAATGCCCCGTGTCGGCTATCCAACTTAATGAACAGCGCGTGCCAGAATGGCACAAAGCGGAATGCATAGCTTGCCTGCGCTGCTTACATCACTGCCCCCACTTTGCCATTCAGTATGGCAAGAAAACAATCAAACACGGACAGTATCTACATCAAACGTACAAATGAGGCCTCACCCCCTAGCCCCCTCTCCTTGAAGATAGGGGGCTAGGGGGTGAGGCCTCATTGTTACTTACCCCATTCGCTTGGGTTAGCACGCCATTGGTGTAAGAGATCGACGTGCTCCTGCTTAATGTAGCCCGTTTGCAAAGCCACCTCGACTACTGCTTCATAGTTGGTAAGCGTAGTAAGTTCGACGTTGGCTGCCTTGAAAGCCTCTTCAGCTACGGGGAAGCCATACGTGTAGCTGGCTACCATGCCAATCACTTCACAACCATGTTGACGCAAAGCCTCAACAGCCTTCAAACTGCTACCGCCCGTTGAGATAAGGTCCTCAATCACTACTACCTTCATGCCCTTCTGCAAGTCACCCTCAATGAGGTTGGTCATGCCGTGGTCTTTGGGTTTCGAACGCACGTAAGCGAAAGGCAAACCTAAAGCATCGGCCACCAAAGCTCCCTGTGCGATAGCACCCGTAGCCACACCTGCAATGGCATCAGCCTCAGGATACTTCTCTGCCACGATGCGACTCAACTCCAACTTAACGAAGCTACGCAATGCGGGGAAAGCCAACGTCTTGCGGTTGTCACAATAGAAAGGCGACTTCCAACCACTGGCCCAAGTAAAGGGCTGCTCAGGTTGCAACTTAATGGCCTTAACATTCAATAGTTTCTCTGCAAAAATCTTTTCAAGCGTACTCATATTATTCAAAATGTATGATTTTCAAATGGAGGTTCTACAAAAGTACAACTTTTATTTTCGTTAAGCACTCATAGTGCGTTTTATTAACTCTAATGCACAAAAAAAACGCTTTTTTCTTTCTTATACAATGCATTTGCACTACCTTTGTTGCTCAAAATAATAAAAACACTTTCTAAAGAAAAGATACTATGACACTGATTAAATCCATCTCAGGTTTTCGTGGTACTATCGGAGGCCGTACGGGCGATACTTTAAACCCCGTCGACATTGCCAAGTCTGTTTCAGCATTTGCCGCTTTGCGCGAGAACGTTGTAAGCCGTTCATTCCGTCGCAAAGTCGTAGTAGGTCGTGATGCACGTATCTCAGGCGAAATGGTAAGCCACGTAGTATGTGGTACATTGATGGGTATGGGATTCGATGTAGTCAACATCGGTTTGGCTTCAACTCCTACCACTGAGTTAGCTGTTACGATGGAGCACGCTTGCGGTGGTATCATCATCACTGCCAGCCACAACCCCCGTCAGTGGAACGCATTGAAGTTCCTCAACGAAAAGGGCGAATTTCTCCCCCCCGCAGAGGCTTCAGAAGTAGTACGCTTGGCTAATAACTGCAACTTCGAGTTTGCTGACGTTGATAGCCTCGGCTGCTACACCAAGAACTTTAGCTACGACCAGCGCCACATCGAGTTGGTAAAGGATCTCGAATTGGTAGACATCGAAGCTATTCGCCGCGCTCACTTCACCGTAGCTATCGATACGGTAAACTCTGTCGGTGGTATCATCATTCCTAAATTGTTAGGTCAGCTCGGCGTAACAGAAGTTACAGGTTTGAACACAGAGCCTACTGGTAACTTCGCCCACAACCCAGAGCCCTTGAAGCAAAACTTGGGCGAGATTCGCAACCTCTTGCGCAAAGGCCGTCACGACCTCGGTATCGTAGTTGACCCCGATGTTGACCGTTTGGCACTTATCTGCGAGGACGGTACCATGTTTGGCGAAGAGAACACCCTCGTAGCTTGCGCTGACTACGTTCTCCAACACACTCCTGGCCCAACGGTTTCAAACCTCTCTTCTACTCGCGGTCTGCGCGACGTAACCGAGAAGTATGGTTGCAACTACGCAGCTGCTGCCGTAGGCGAAGTAAACGTTGTAACGAAGATGAAGGAGACAGGAGCCGTAATCGGTGGTGAAGGCAATGGCGGTGTCATCTATCCCGCTGCTCACTCTGGCCGCGACGCTTTGGTAGGTATCGCTCTTATCCTTACTTACTTGGCTAAGACGGGCATGCGTGCTACTGAGTTGCGCAACGCTCTGCCTCAATACTACATCGCTAAGAACCGCATCGACCTCGACCCAACTACCGACATCTTTGCTATCCTGCAGAAGGTGAAGGAACTCTACAAGGACGAGAAGGTTACCGACATCGATGGTGTTAAGATCGACTTCCCTGATAAGTGGGTACACTTACGTAAGAGCAACACCGAGCCGATTATCCGCGTTTACTCTGAGGCTCACACCATGGAGGAAGCCGATGCACTTGGCAAGCAAATTATGGACATCGTCTATAATATGACACAGAAGAAATAAGAATGACTCGTTGACGAATAGATAAACGAATCACACACAACTAATAATTATAATTAACGAGTTGTCGATTATGCAACGCACACATATGGGCTGCATAATGTGTCAACTCGTTTCTTTTTACTTCCTATCGTATGAAGAAAAATCTGCTTTTATTAGCTCCTATATTATTCCCTGCAGCGGCTGCCGCACAAGGTCATTATAATATTGTCTATATCATGACCGACGACCACACGGCACAGATGATGAGCTGCTACGACAATCGATTTGTCGAAACGCCTAACCTCGACCGCATTGCAGCCGACGGCGTAAAGTTTGTCAACTCTTACGTGGCCAACTCTCTCTCAGGCCCCAGCCGTGCTTGTATGATTACGGGTAAGCACAGCCACAAGAATGGATTTACAAACAACGAGCACGGCATCTTCGACGGTTCGCAACAGACCATGCCGAAACTCTTACAAAAGGCTGGTTACCAAACTGCTATCGTGGGTAAGTGGCACTTGGTAAGCACTCCGACAGGCTTTGACTACTTCAACATTCTGCCAGCACAGGGTGATTACTACAACCCCAACTTCATCAACATGGACGGCTCGACTACGCGTGAGAAGGGATACGTGACCAATATCATCACCGATAAGGCCATTGACTGGATGGAGCACAAGCGCGACAAGTCGAAACCTTTCATTCTCTTCATTCACCACAAGGCTTGCCACCGCGCGTGGTTGCCAGAGTTGAAGTACCTACGTGAGTATGAGGACAAGACGTTTGCATTGCCCAACAACTTCTACGACAACTACGAAGGCCGTGATGCTGCTAAGACAGCGGAGATGCAGATCGACAAACACATGGACATCGTGTACGACACGAAGATGTTCACACCTGGTGCTAAAACTCGCCTTACCGACACTTACTTAGACATGGTAGGTCGCCTCGACACACGCGACCGCGCAGAGTACGACTACTTCTACGACTCTTTGGCCGTTGACTTCAACAATCGTCACCTCACGGGCAAGGCACTCGCCGAGTTTAAGTACCAACGCTACATGCGCGACTACGCAAAGGTAGTAAAGAGCCTTGACGACAACATTGGCCGTACACTTGACTACTTGAAGCAAGCCGGACTATTGGACTCAACGCTCGTAGTCTACACCTCTGACCAAGGTTTCTACATGGGCGAACACGGTTGGTTTGACAAGCGCTTTATGTACGAAGAGTCGCTCAACACTCCACTCGTCATGCGTCTGCCGAAGGGCTTCAACACGCGTGGAGAAGTGAAGGAAATGGTACAGAACATTGACTATGCGCCTACCTTCTTGCAATTAGCAGGTGCGCCTATTCCCTCTGACATTCAGGGTGAGTCTCTCTTACCCTTGTTGCAAGGCAAGCACCCCAAGAATTGGCGTAAGAGCATTTACTATCACTACTACGAATATCCAGCCGAACACGCCGTTAAGCGTCACTATGGTGTACGTAGCTCTGATGGTTACAAGCTCATTCACTTCTACAACGACATCAATAAGTGGGAACTCTATGACTTAAACAAAGACCCACACGAGATGCACAACATCTATGGCCAGAAGGGCACAGAGAAGATTACAAAGCGCCTCATGAACGAACTCGTTCGTTTGCAGAAGCAATACGACGACAAATATGGCTTGAAACTTAACTCTTTTGGCAGATAAACTGCAATTTATCGGCCTAACGATTAACGAAAAAAATTAATGAAATAATTAATGTTCAATTAATGATAATTAATGTT
>ERZ1023670.166-NODE-166-length-23167-cov-13.596054_pt1 | contig 23167 bp, 25 predicted proteins | sample MGYA00380342_ERZ1023670 | MGnify/ENA primary metagenome ERZ1023670 (study PRJEB33179, sample SAMN07448984) | human gut metagenome | biome: Human-gut; feature: Human associated habitat; material: Faeces | host: Homo sapiens | place: India: Bhopal | collected...
CACAATGAATGAACATCAATTCAAGATTTTCATGGAATCAGTGCAAGAATCCTACCTATGTAATGCTAAACAAAAATGAGTAACGACAACTTGATGGATTTGATTTTTGATGATGAAATGCCAATTGGTGAAAGTGGCAATAATCTATTTGATTTGATAGACGATGACGCAAGTACTGATCCCATAGATTTCTCATATCAAACAAGCGAATCCATAGACCCTGAAGAGCCACTTTTCACCGAAATTCAAAATCTAAATATCATAGAAGATTAAATGTCATGTATAATACCAATAAGCAATTGTCGCACATTAATCGTTAAGATATTTGTGATAGGTTATCGAGAACGTGGAGAAAGCATTGTAATCTTGTTTTTCGACAAGACTAATGTTGTTTATAGTATCGTCATTGATAGTTATAAGGCAAAAGAATCTGATTTTTTCTCGTCTAAGATATTAGATGAAAACAAAGTTTCCAAATTAAATATTTTATGTTGGACGCATCCAGATATAGACCATTCATTAGGAATAGAAGAATTATTTGATAAATATTGTGATGCAAATTCGGTAGTTCTTGTACCCACTTATTTAAATGGAATAGATTCTGATCCAATAAAATACAATAAAGATGACAAACAGATATTAGATAAGATGTTTAGTATTAATACTAATAGACATAAATGTATAAAGCCAGTATCTGCAAACAGTGGCATCAAGGGTGATACATTTGAGTTTGTATTTTCTGATAATATTCATCAGGTGGAAACAAAAATCGAAGTGTACGCTCCTCATAATGATTTTGTTATTGAGAATCTTAGGCACAACACAACTATAAAGAAAAATGACCTTTCATTATTTTTAATGCTTCAGGTTGGTCCTTACAAATTTGATTTATGTGGTGATGTTGAGAATAGAGCTATTAACAATATGTCTGACATTCCTTTTTGTTATCTTTTGTTTATAAAAATTCCGCACCATGCCTCACCTAGTTCCAGCAAATTCTTAGACCGTTTAAATAACAGCAGCCAATCAATGAGTTGCACAACAACGTATCCATCACAAGGCTTGCCGAATATGGATGTACTAGATGAATATAAAAAGAAGTTTATTCATCTTCACTCAACAGGACTTGGGAAATGCGATGCCAATTCGTATGGCATATTAGAATATACATTTGATTTGTTTGGAACCCAAAATATACATATTAAACGACATGGAAATGCCTGTAAGGTGTAGGTGTTATTGTGGTAAACATTACGAGAAAAGTACTTAAGTTCTTCGGGTAAGATTTCTATAATCATGAAAGTTATATGTAGCATCAAATCATAATTTATCTAATAATTACATCTTATCTAAATATCGCAAATATCAGATGTAACAAGAACATATAAAAACGAATGTGTGATAGAAAGAAAACAGTTACAGACATAATTAATGCAAGAATCAAGGACGATAAAGAGTCTTAAGAACGCAGAGGTTTCTATAATATATTATACACTAAACCTTATTTTAGGTTTTTGGTCCAGAAACATCTTCTATAAATATTTGGGCAGTGAGGTGCTTGGCCTTGACACCACTGCATATTCATTGTTGAGTTTTCTCAATTTAGCAGAGTTGGGAGTGGGTGGTTCTGTCGCCTATTTTCTGTATAGGCCGATGTTTGACAAAGACACGCATACTGTAAATGAGATAGTAACACTTCAAGGTTGGATATATCGACGCATAGCCACGTTTATCATTTTCGTCTCTGTGGTCATGATGTGTTTTTTCCCTTGGATTTTCGCTAAGATGAAATTGCCGTTATGGTATGCGTATTGTACTTTTCTTGTGATGCTTTTCGGTTCACTATTGGGATATTTTATCAATTATCGCCAATGTGTATTGAATACAGACCAAAAAGGCTATAAAGTTACTCAAGTGACTAGTGGGGCGGGAGTTTTCTTTAAGTTACTTCTCATTCTGTTATTGCCAGTTGTAAGCAATCCCTATGTGTTTTATATCTTAACTTCAGTTTGTGGATCAGTATTCGGGTGCTTGTGGCTTAACTATATTCTAAAGAAAGAATATCCATGGTTGCACAAGGCTGAAAAAAGCGGTAAAGAACTTCTAAAGAAGTATCCAGATATATTGAAGACAACGGGTTTGATATTCTTCCATCAAATCTCCTGGTTTATAGTCTTTAAGGTTACACCGTTCATAATGTATGCGTTCACGTCTTTGACAACCATTGCATATTATGGCAACTATTTAGTGGTTGTCGACAATTTTAAGAATATCATAAATATGGCCTATAGCAGTACTGCTAATGGGGTTGGCAACTTGATAGCCAGTGATGATAAGAAGCGCATCATGGATGTGTTTTGGGAGTTGACAGATTCTCGTCTATGTATTTCTTTTGGTTGTTTACTCGTCGTTGGCATTGTCACAGAACCCTTTATATCAGCGTGGCTGTCGCCGATGTACCTTCTTGACAAATGGGTGTTGTTCCTCGTCTGCCTTTCCTCTTGGCTATTCATAAACAGAAACACCGTGGACCAGTTTCGTGATGGTTATTGCATTTATCAGGATATATGGGCACCGATGGTCGAGGGCGTTATTAACCTTGGCGTTGCCATTGTGGGTGGTTATTATTTGGGTATCAAAGGTGTCCTTTTGGGTGCTGTCGTGAGTACGCTCTTGATAATCTATGGATGGCGTCCTTACTATCTTTATAGGAAAGGATTCAAGCTTAATGCCTTTACAGGTTATTTCATTCCTATTCTGAAACGTTGGCTTTTGTTAGCCGTTAATGCCGTAGTCATCTTGTTCGTTATTTCTAAAATAAGTTATCATCCAAGTACAATCGTTTTTGTTTGCCTGTATGGATTAATGTTAGGAATCGTCATTGTACCACTCATTTATATTGAGTTCTTGTTTGCTACTCAGGGCACACGCGATTTCAACAAAAGAATGATAGGAGTGGTGAAAGCCAAGTTGAACAAGAGGTGAAATTTGATTATTTTGAATGACATTTTTTTCATCATCAGAAACAACGCTAAGATAACCAGTATTTTCCTAATATTTAAGCGTGTGTAATCAATAATTTATATAAATCATGTCGAGACCAAGAATTATAGCGTTTTACTTGCCACAATATTATCCTACCGACTTCAACGACAAGTGGTGGGAACCAGGGTTTACCGAATGGACGAACGTGGCGAAAGCCAAGCCGTTGTTTCCAGGACATTATCAACCCAAGCTGCCTGGTGAGCTCGGGTTTTACGATTTGCGATTGCCACAGACGCGAGAGAGACAAGCTGAATTGGCTAAAATAGCTGGCGTGGAGAGCTTCATGTATTGGCATTATTGGACAGATGGGAAAAAAGTTCTTAATGAGGTATTTGAGGAAGTGGTCAAATCGGGCAAGCCTGACATGGGATTCAGCCTTTGCTGGGCTAACCATAGTTGGACTAAGTGCGCATGGAATGGATATAAGAAAAGCACGCTCCTGCTGGAGCAGAAATATCCAGGAAGGGACGATCACGTTAAACATTTCTACGACTTGTTGCCAGCCTTCAAAGATAGGAGATATACAAGGGTAAACGGAAAACTACTTTTTGCCATATTCTCTCCTTATCAGTTCCCCAATGTCAATGGGTTTATTTCCTTATGGAACGAACTGGCAAAGAAAGAGGGTCTCAATGGCTTTTATTTCGTAGCGTTAAACAAAGATCAAAACAGAGCCTCTGAGATGATAAATCTTGGCTTTGACGCAGTGGCTGATGATTACATGGATGGTTTCCGCCAGCAATGTTACATGTATTCTGGTTTGCCTTTCCGCATCCTGCGGCGTTTCTTTGGTCTCGTCTTCGGAAACAACTATAAGGAATACTGTGATTATGTAGTCAGGCGGTTTAAGGTGGAAAAAATGAAACATCCATGCATTTACCCTAATTGGGATCATTCGGCCAGAAGTGGTAAGTTGGCTACAATGTTTAGAAATGCGGAGCCATCTGTTTGGGGAGTTTTTTGTAAGCGGATTTTCAAAGAATGTTCCACAAGAAATCCGCAGGAAAACCTTGTTTTCGTGAAGTCATGGAACGAATGGGGGGAAGGCAATTATCTTGAACCAGACAGGAAGTACAAGCGTGGATACATTAATAAGTTAAGGGAAGCCATTGACTCATATGAATAGATTTCACTACATTGATCTTGCGAAAGGCACACTTATATTGTGCCTTTTGGTGTCGCATTTTGGCATAGCCTTGGAGAAAAATAATGTAGGGACGCAGTTCTTTGCGCCAATATTATATTGGACGCCACTCTTCTCCACTTTTTTCATGCAATGTTTCTTTCTAATAACAGGATATTGCTCTAATTTTGATTTGTCGGCTGCTCGTTATTTTGAGAAGTTGTTTAAGCAGTTGTTGGTGCCTTATGTCTTTTTGGGCTTGTTGAACGGCTTGGCGAGCCATATACTTATGCCTCATTATTTTGATGGTTTCTTTACATGCTTTTGGTTTCTTAATGCACTTGTGATTTCAAAGACCATAGTGTGGGGTTTAGGTAAAATCATGCACAAAGATAAAAATATTTTGGGCGTTTCTTTTATGCTGATGATTTCTGGAATAGTCATCAACGAGTATTGCCCAGCTATGGATTTCTTTGATTTTTGTAAAGGGTTGATAGCCTGTTTCTTTGTTTCATTGGGACATTTTTTGAGAAACCACTCTTTATGCAAGATGTATTTTGAGAAATGTTGGCTTGTATATCCCGTGGTAATGTTGGGTTGTTATTTATTCCATTGCCAGTGGAACTTGCCGTCCCAAGACGCGAATATAAATACTTCTATTTCGCAAATTCCTTTATTCCTTATTTTGACAATATCGGGAAGTGCCACTTTCTTGGTTTTGTCGAAGAAGATAGACAAGTTTCCATTATTGGAGTTCTTTGGTCGCAATTCTATAATAGTTTATTGCTTGCATTTCCCATACTTGTATTGGTTTACTAAACTAATGCTAATAAGGATAGTTCCATCCTCCTATTTATCGGGGGGGATAATTTTTGTGCTGGTGTTTGTTTCAGAAATCGTTTTGTTGATTCTGTTCATTAAATTTTTAAACATTTACCCATTAAGTGTGTTGATAGGAAAATATAAAAGATAATGGTATGGTAAATAGAATTTTTAATATTATTAATTTCATTTATTCCCTTTATTTCATTTTTCGTTACCTTCCTTTTAAACAAGCGGTTAACTTGCCTATTTGGATAACGACAAACTTTCGAGTTCATGGCTTGAAAAGAGGACAGCTCATTCTTGGTAAACCTATACACAGGAGTGTAATGTTTGGGTGTTGGGGAAGTCTTGGATTGCAGCAGATGAAAGGTAAATTAATATTTTCCAAGAACTCTCATCTTATACTTCGAGGGCATACTGTTATTTCCCAAGGCTCTGTATTGAGAATGGACAATGGTGCATTTATAGAATTGGGTAATGACTTTTATTGCAATAAGAATTGTTATTTTAGAGCTTCACGAAATTTGTTTTTTGGCAATGATTGTCAGGTCGGATGGAATGTCCAGATTAATACTTCGGATGGGCATGCCATATTTCACGACGGTAAATCCCAAGTTTCGGATTTGCCTATTAATATTGGCAACCATGTATGGATAACCTCCAATACAATAATTACAAAAGGAGTTTCTATAGCTGATGGGTGTATTATAGCGCAGGGGGCGGTTGTCACTAAGTCTATAAATGAGCCTCGTGCTTTAGTGGGAGGGGTAATAGCAAAAGTGATTTTGCAGAATATAGAATGGAAAAGATAGCTTGAAACTATAAAATCCGCAAAGATATGAAACCAAGAATCATAGCATTGTATTTGCCTCAATTCCATCCTTGCGAGGAGAATAATCAGTGGTGGGGCAAGGGCTTTACCGAATGGACAAATGTCGGTAAGGCTAAACCTTTGTTTAAGGGACATGATCAACCTCGTGTTCCCGCAGACTTAGGTTATTACGATTTGCGTTTGCCTGTTGTGAGGCAGCAGCAAGTTGAATTGGCGAAACGGGGGGGTAAACTCTTTCTGTTATTGGCACTATTGGTTCGGCAACGGCAAAAGGTTGCTTGCTGACGTATTTGATGAAGTGCTTGCTTCTGGAAAGCCAGATTTTCCATTTTGCCTGGCGTGGGCAAATCATTCGTGGTATGCTAAAGTTTGGGACAAGGATGCAAAGGATAAGCTCCTTATAGAGCAAACATATCCAGGAATAGATGACGCCTGGAAGCATTTTGAGTTCTTGCTAAAAGCATTCCGTGACAAGAGGTATGTGCAGGTTGATGGTTGTCCATTCTTGCACATATTCGATGCGGAATCGTTGCCGGAGTCATATATCAAGTGGTTTAAAGAGTGGACAAAGGAAGCTGGGTTCAAAGGGTTATATCTTGTAGCGAATAGCTATGATGTAACGAAGGGTGCCACTTACTTTAAGAAGAAAGGTTACGATGCCGTAGTATATGGCCGCATGTCATCCTTGTGGGATCGAGAGTACGCCCACATGAATGGCGTGGAAAAAATCTTTGCACGAGCAGAACGCAGGATAAAACAGGCTGTTACAGGACGTCCGCGCGGTGCCCGAGACTATGCCCATGATTATTACATCGGAAGAAAGACGACTTGATGTTATTCCTAAAATAGTGCCGCAATGGGATCATAGTCCACGAAGTGGTGACAAGGCTGCGACTATCTATTACAATAGCGAGCCTAAATATTTCTACAAGCATGTTAAAGAAGCGTTAGATGCGATAAAAGACAAACCAGAAGAATATCAACTGATAATGTTGAAATCGTGGAACGAGTGGGGCGAGGGCAACTATATGGAGCCAGACCTTACCCATGGATGCGGTTATATCGACGCTCTAAGGCAGGCTCTGGAAGAGTGTAGGTAGCATAGTCTTTTCAGTTGTATTCTTCATAATAGCAATGAATACAACTGAAAAGACCATGAAACTAAAGATTGTATATGACGTAATAAGTACAGAAGAAGACAACTATTTTGAGCAGGCTTGGGTTTCCATGTTTTCGCTTAAGCATTATAATAAGAATGCTTACATTGTATTGCTGACAGACGAGTCAACTTTAATGACAATCAATAACACCTATCGCGAAAAGGCGAAAAGTCTAATTGATGACATTGTTGTGGTTCCTTTTGACAAGCATTATTCCAATAAAGAAAAGTCCCGATGGATTAAGACTTCAATGCGCCATTTGGTAAAAGGTGATTTCCTGTTCATAGACGCGGATACTATCATCGCAGGTACATTGGAAGAATCATATTTCGATAGTTTCCGGAATTTTATAGGGGCAGTTCAAGATTATAACTGCAGCAGTCAAATTGTTTGCCATTCCGCGATATTCAAAATAATGTATGTCGATAGGTTGAAAAGCATCTACGGTGTTGACTATAAACAAGATACTGATGTCTATAATAGTGGGGTGCTTTTCGTCAGAGATGTACCAGAAGCTTATGAATTGTTTGACGCATGGCATAAAAATTGGTTAATTGCAAACGAAAAAGGAGTGTGTTTAGACCAATTACCATTGGTCAAGACTTGCCAAGACATGGGTAATCCCATACGCAGTATGTCTGGGATATACAATTGCCAAGTAAAGTTTAGCATTCAATATCTACACCAAGCTGTTATCTTGCATACGTTCTCTCACCAACAAGATTCGTCACTGTCTCCAATCCTTGGTGTTTATCTATATGATGAAATAAAACGTTCGCAAGGCTTGGACGATAAGGTAAAAAACATCATCCTTAATGCTAAGGACACCTTTGTCTCGCCTTGTTTCTTGGTTGGCAAAGAGTGGGTAGACATAAGCTTTATGCCCATCTATATCTTGTTGAAACAGTTGTATTTCTCGAAGAGTCGATGGGATAAACGCATTCTGTCTTTCCTCAATCTTGGTTCGCGAGCGGTTATGTTGCTCTTACGTAAAATGCATGGATGATTTATGAAACAGTTCAGTATAATAATACCTGTCTACAACGCCGAGGCATATTTGGAAGAGTGTGTTGATTCGTGCTATAAACAGGATTTTGATGAGGTTGATTTTGAGGTTATTCTTATCAACGATGGTAGTACTGATAACTCATTGGCGTTGATGAACGACCTTGCTCTCAAGCACGACAACATTGTTTGTGTTTCCCAAACCAATAAAGGACAAGGGTGTGTACGAAACAGGGCTATCGGTATGGCTAAAGGCAAGTATTTGTTTTTTTGTGATTCAGACGACAGATTCATAGAACACTCGTTGGCTAAGATAATAAGGTTAATGGAAAATTATTCATTGGAGATTTGTTGCTCCATGGGAAAGGTCTATGACGCAGAAGGAAATTCAAGTTTAGGCTGGTTTCAACATTTGCCTCTTTTTGTCGTTTATGACGGAAACGATGCCATATTGAATGGTCTTAACTTTGATTCGGTATGTATTAAGTGCTTTTTGAGGTCTTTTATATTAAACAACCATCTGACTTTTAATGAGAACATAGCCCATGAGGATTCTCTGTTTAACGCAGAGGCTTCCCCATTGGCAAAGAAGATGATGTTTACCGACATTTGCACGTATCAATATAATTGGAATGGGACCTCAACAGATCGCAGTCGAACACGACAGAAGGTTATGCGTGGGTTGAGAAGTGACATTATTATCGCGAAAGCATTGAGACGGATTCCATATGGTTTGAATATTGAGGCGAAAGATAAAATAATAGACAACTATCAAAAGCGTAGCAATTCCATTATAGTTAGCCTATTCCTTCGTTTGCTGTTTCGTGATGACTTATCAAAGGAAGACAAGTGGCAACTCAGACAGCTTGCTTCTAAGGAAGAGCTTTTCCCCTTCAAGGGTAAATGTTTTTCTTGGAAGACGACTATATTAAGCAAAGTGTTGAACATTCTGTATAGCTGATGTCGAATGAGGATGTTCGTAGACGCATGGGGCAGTATGCCGAGCAGTTGTCGCACCGCTTTGACTTAACGGAGATTGTAAGTCAGTGGCATGAGCTGCTGAGCGGCATCGTTGCCGGCCCACGAAAAAAAATGACATAACCGATGATGGATTAATCCGTTGGGGAATTTTTTATCGGTCGAACATCGTTTGTGAGCCGGTACAAGACCGGCGTCCTGCAAGGCATCTGACATGATGGATGGGGTGTTGTCGGTGTTTCCTGTGCTGGAAAACGATTATTTCTCGTGGATTACTTGTGTTTGTCAAGCTAAATAGCTATATTTGCAAACGGTACAATTAGCAAAAGAAGATCATGACAAAGTTAAAGGTAGAGAATTTTGGCCCGATAAGATCTGTTGATGTAAGGTTGGGCGACTTGACAATTTTGATAGGTCCACAAGCAAGTGGGAAAAGCTTGTTTTTAGAACTATTCAAGTTGGTCATGGACAGAGTTTGCATAGTTGAAATATTACGTAAATATAATTATATTTTATCCAAGACAGATGCAAATCCTATTCTTGATTATTATTTTGGGGAGGGGTTGCATGGCTTGTTTACAAATGACACGAAGATAGAAGTCTCGGATAAAGTCTTTTCAGTAGATGATTTATTGAAGCCTTCCAAGAATAGGCAAACGGTTAAGGAGTCGGTGTTTTATATTCCGGCACAACGTATATTGGGTATAGCGGATGGACGTCCAAAGTATTTCATGGAGTTTGATGGTTCTGCTCCATTTGTGCTGAAGAACTTCAGTGAAACGTTGCGCGTGTTCATACAAAGCGGTTTAGGTAATCCTGACGTAATATTTCCAATGCGTAATCGTCTAAAGGGAGCGGTGAAAAAATCCATTGACGAGTCAGTCTTTCATGGGGCAAAGGTAATTATCGACCAAAGTTCTGGACAAAGAAAGATGAAACTTAGCGTGAACGATGTCAGTCTTCCTTTCATGACTTGGAGTGCAGGCCAGAAAGAGTTTATGCCTTTACTTTTGGCGATGTATTGTTTGTCAGGGCCTCCAACTTCTGTCATCAATAAGGATGATTACAAATGGGTGGTCATTGAGGAGCCAGAGATGGGATTGCATCCTCGTGCCATTCAGACTGTGATATTGGAAATCGTTGAGTTGATGCAGTCTGGCTATAAAGTCATGGTGTCAACTCATTCTCCAACATTGCTGGAATTTGCCTGGGTATTTGAGTCTCTCAAAAATCTGCCTGCTGATGATTTCAGAACCGCTCTTTGTGAATTGTTTGACATTGGCAAAAACAGCACGGCAGCAAGGGTCTTGAATGGTTTGGAGGAAAAGACGTTGAAGACTTACTATTTTTCTTCTGAAGGTAATGGCGTTTCTTCTACTGACATTTCGTCATTGGATGTTGGTGATGAAAATCTAAAAATATCAGAGTGGGGAGGCTTGTCTGCCTTTTCAGGAAAAGCGTCTGATGTGGTTGGGAAGTATTATCAGGAACCATAATTGCCAGGACATGAATAGGAAGGACGTGAGACAATATACGAACGTATTTGAGTCTGCCGTGAACAGTATAGATGACTTGAAAAAAGGTTATCGTAAAGGATTACAAGCTTTGAAGGGCAATTCGTCTAAAGTGTCAATAAAAGATAGTAGTAAGCTTTTGGGTAGTGTGGATATTGACGAGTGTACAAAGTCGATTTATCCACAAGATTCGAGATGGGATTTTGCGATAGGCTATAATCAAAAGGCTTGGTTTGTGGAAGTTCATCCCGCAAACACAAGTAATGTAAAGGAAATGGTGAAGAAGGTTCAATGGCTTGAAGGGTGGCTTGTTGGCAAAGGAAAGGCTTTGGCAAACATAAGAAACGATAATGTTCATTATTGGATTCCATCCGGGAAAGTCTGCATTCTGAAGACATCTCGTCAGTATAAAAACTTGGCAGAGCATAAGATTCAGATTACACCAAATCCTTTTGAGATAAAGTAAATGGCTTTCGTGAAACACGGGGGAATAATCCCAGAAACATTTGGTGGAAACACTAAAAAGCCTATCTTAGCACCCAATAATAAAAAATAATAGACTTGAATACTAACCATCTCATACAATGAAGATAGCGTTAATATCAATTCCCACACCTACGTTCAACAACCGCGGGGCGGCATCCGCGTTGCCTTACCATCTCATCAAGGGAGCGGGCGAGAAGGCGAAGTTTGAGGTGTGGAGCTATAATAGCAACCACGTCTCGGCTGGCGACGTGGAGGAGACGGAGCGCGCACTCGGCGTGCGAGTACACGTAATGCGGCAACCAAGGTGGATGGCGTGGATGTTCAAGCTGCGCCTTGCAGTGCTGCGCGTGTTGTTGCGCTACCCTTACCTTCGCTATCTCCGGCTCGGCGACAAGGCTCTTGCCTCCATCATTGACTATGCGCCCGACATGGTTTGGATTTATGGTGAGGAGACCGCCTGCTTCTCGCGACTCTTTCCCGACAAGCCGTGCGTCGTGACCATGCCCGACTGCGAGTCGCTCCATTACCACCGCCTGTTGGGCAAGGATTTCGCCACGCTCTCGCTGCCGCAGGTCATGCGCTACGCCGTGGCCTTTTGGCAATATCGCGGCATGGAGCGTGATATGCGACGCTATAAGGCTACGTTTCATTTCGTTGGCCGTCAAGACGCGGCATTCTTCTGTGAGGTGTGCCCCGAGGCCAAGGTCGTGTTCCTGCCCCATCCGCTTTACGCCCATCGCGACAAGGCCATCCGTTTTCACAAGCCAATGATTCGTTTGCTCTTCGCCGGACGCTATGACTTCTATTGCCAGCATGGCAGCGACAGGTTGCTTGAGGCCATGATGACCGCTGATGACTTGAAGAATCGCTATGCGGTCACCTTTCTTGGGAAAGGCTGGGAGACATGGGCGGCACGACTCGCCAACGCAGGTTGGACGTGCCAACACGTAACCTTCGCGCCCGACTATATTGAGGAGTTGCAGAGGCACGACATACAGGTGAACGCCATCGACGTGGGCACGGGTACAAAAGGTAAGGTGCTCGATGCCATTTCCAATGGGCTGCTCATGATGGGCACGCCGCTGGCACTCGAAAACATAGCCGTGACCCCTAATGAGAGTTGCGTGCTCTTCAACAACCCATCGGAGGCCATTGCCGTCCTCAGCGACATCCCTGGCAACATGGCTAAGTATGAGGCAATGGCGGTGAGGGGGCGTGCCGCAGTGCTCAAGGAGCACGATGCAGCCAAATGCGCGCGAGAGCTTTTCGGCCTAAATTAAAGAAATAAACAGTACACAATATTATATAACATTTTTATGTGGCTTTATCTTTTGCTATTCCTGATGCCAGCCTTGGCGTATAAGCTGTCGAGCAATGACCAGAGCAAGGCGTTCTTGATGGTCTACGTGGCGTTTCTCGCCCTCTTCGTGGGCATGAGCGACATGTTTGGTGGCTACGATCGCTACATCTACGGCGAGGTGTTCGATTCCATCGCCGACACAACCACCATGGGGGGGGGCTATGGTCGTGCTTTCGCCATATTCTTCCCGAGCGAGCAAGGCTACGTGCTCTTGAACATCGTGTTGTCGTGGTTCACGGCAAACCGCTACGTCTTCATCCTCCTGATTACACTTATAACCTACACCTGCCTTTACCGGTCGCTACGTCGCTATTGCGACAACTATCCATATGCCGTGATGCTCTTCCTTGGCCTTTGGTTCTTTTTCTCGTTCACCTACCTCCGTCAGGTGCTTGGGGCCACGGTGGCATGGCTGGGCATTCGCTACATATTAAAGCGGCAACTGTGGAAGTTCCTAATAGTGTGGTTCATAGCCTACAAGATTCACAAGTCGGCATTGCTGTTCCTGCCTTTGTATTTCATACCGATAAAGAAATATTCCCCTATGACCATTCTCTGTGTCATGTTCGTTCTCCTCATCCTTGGCATCTCGCCCTTGCCCAACGCTTTGTTCATGGCGTATGGTGATGTCAACAGCATGGTGGAGAAAAACGCGCAATACAACGCCTCGGGAGGCTTCCGCGTGGAGTATTTCCTTGAGGCGGCATTCTTCCTGTATGTCATCATAAGAAACTACAGCCTGATACCCAACCGTCGCGTCAATGTGCTCATGCTAAACATGGCGCTCGTGTTCTGCGGCATGCTCTTGTTCTTCATCCGCTCCGAGAATGGCGGTCGCCTCAGTTGGTATTACATGATAGGCATCATATCGACCTTGACCTACCTCTGCACCCAAAGCGAGCGCAAGCCTCTTCTCGCACCAATGATGATAGTGGTGAGCCTGTTGCTCTACGTGCGAGTGTACATGGCTTGGCAGACACCACCGCTTACAAACCTCTATCCATACAAGACCTTCCTAAGCAACGGTGTGCGAGCAAATGACTACTCATGGGAAAACTGGGAGTATGACCATATGTATGACATCAATAAGCTCTATCGTGCGCCGTTGAGGTTCAAGGTAGACCTTAACATAAGCAACATCAGTGGGAAGGAACAATAAGGTCAAGGCTATGGACAACCATCAGAATTTGGACAAGAGCCGACAGAGCGGCATTGAACTTCTGCGCATCATAGCCATATTTATGGTTCTCGCTGGCCATGCCAACGCGAGGGTATTAGGCTTGCCGTCACCGTCTGATTTCGTGTCGTCCACGTCATCGTCGGTGATGAGGATGCTTTTCAGCAGTGTGGTCGTGGGTGGTGTAGACATCTTCGTGATGATCTCCGGTTGGTTTGGCATTCATGCCAAACCGAGAGGTCTGGCAAAACTCCTCTTCGAGGTCTTCTTCCTGCTGTGGGGCATCTACGCTGTTTTCTTGTTAACAGGCAACGCCACGCTCAACGCGCATGACATAAAGGTGTGCCTCACCTTGACTGATGAGTATTGGTTCGTGATGGCGTACATCGGGCTTTATGTCTTGTCGTCAGTGCTCAACGCTTTCGTGGAGAACGCTACAAAGCGTGAGTTTCAAATGGTGTTGGCGGCGTTTTATGTCTTCCAGTGCTACTTTTGTTGGGTGTCTGGGGCTTTGGATTATTTCAGTGGCTACAGCGTCACGTTCTTTTGTGGCCTATACCTCACGGCGCGCTATTTCAGGCTCTATCCTGTCAAGGTGATAGCCTCCCACGGTGCTGCCGTCTATTTTGCTTGTCTTCTCATTGTTACCATGGTCAGCATCGTGGCTATGGCCCGTTTTGGCAATGGCGCACGCATGTTGCGCTACGACAACCCATTAGTCATCATGTCATCGTTAGGGCTTCTTTCCTCGTTTGCTCGCATGCGCTTCCATAGCTGTGTGGTCAACAGTCTTGCCACGGCGTGTTTCGCTGTCTACATCATCCATTTCGACCCTTTGTTGTTCCACTATTTCGCTATGGCGGTGCGGTGGATTTACCAGTCCACATCTGGCTTGCTTGCCGTGGCAGGCATTGGCGCGTTTCTCGTGGCCGTGTTTCTTGCCTGCTGGCTTGTTGACAGGGTGCGGCTATGGGTTTCGCGGAAAATATTTATCCCCAAAAGTTTGCAAAGGTAAAACATTAATCATATCTTTGTGCAGTTGATATTCACTTAGAGTGTGAAGAAAATATGTTTGAAGAAAAAACGGAACTGTGCGGTGGAACATAACTCCCAGAGAAATGCAAAAAAATATCGTTTATTCCGCTACGAGTAACTGCTTGTGACCTCTCGTAGCGAAATAAACGACATTTTACTTTGTGGTTTGTCAAAATCAAGCTACCTTTGTGATAGACATACAGATTTCATAAACATTCCGTTTTCATAAAGAGCAAGGATATGTGCGACATAATAGGCAGGAAAAAGGAGATTGCCGAACTGCAGCGATATTACCGTAGCGGCAGGGCGGAGTTTGTGGCCGTATATGGCCGTCGCCGCGTGGGAAAGACGTTTCTCATCGATGAGGTGTTTCACGACAACATGACTTTTCACCACACTGGTCTATCGCCGTATGACCGGCGGCGCAAGGTGACGATGAAAGCCCAACTGCAAAACTTCTATTTCTCGCTCTTGCGCCATGGCATGGAGAATATAGCCATGCCTAAATCGTGGCTGGAAGCATTTTTCCTGCTCGAACAATATCTCACTATCTCCGACAATGGTAGTCGCCAAGTAGTGTTCATCGACGAACTGCCATGGATGGACACGGCACGGTCGGGATTTCTCACGGCTTTGGAGGCTTTCTGGAATGGGTGGGGCAACACTCGTCACAATCTCCTGCTTGTGGTGTGCGGTTCGGCAACATCGTGGATGCTCGACAATCTGATAAGCAACAAGGGCGGACTCTACGGGAGGCTTACGGGAGAGATGAAACTCGCTCCGTTCACGCTGAAAGAGTGTGAGGCCTTTTACAGAAGCCGAGGCGTCAAACTGTCGAGATACAATGTGGCACAGGCGTATATGGTGATGGGCGGCATACCGTTCTACATGAACCTGTTCAATCCGTCTTATAGTCTGGCACAGAATATCGACGCACTGTTCTTTGCTCCCAATGCCAAGCTTGGTGATGAGTTTGAGAGACTGTTTCATTCGGTTTTCGACCATGCCGACGACTGCATGAGGATAGTGAAGTGTCTGGCCAGACGACATGCCGGATTCACCCGTCAGGAGATTGCAGACCGGACAGGACTGAACCCCAACGGTGACTTCACCAAGATGCTCAAGGCACTGGTAGGCAGCGACTTCATTATCAGATATGTGCCCTTCGGCATCTCGCCACGCGAAGAACACTACAAGCTCGTGGATTCCTTCTGCTGGTTTTGGCTACATTTCAAGGAGACGAAAGGCATCACCCAAGCCGACTATTGGGAACGGCATCTCAAGGAGAGTGATGTTGCGGCATGGCGTGGCATAGCCTTTGAAGAGACTTGTCTCACCCACGTTTCCCAGGTGAAACGAGCACTCAACATCGGCGGCGTGGAATCGGTAGAATCGGCCTACGTGGTGAAAGGCGACGACCAAAAAGACGGAATGCAAATTGACCTTCTCATAGAGAGGGCCGACGATGTGGTAAACCTCTGTGAGATGAAGTTCTGCCGCTCCCCGTTTGCCGTTACGAAACAGTATGCACGCACCCTTGCGGAGCGGGTGGAAGCCATGGAGCACAGTTACCCCTCGTTGACGTTCCACCTTACTTATATCGGCAGTTCCCCGCTGGCGCAAAATGAATATTCCGACCTGTTTGTCTCTATTGTCACACTCGACGACCTGTTTGCATAAACTATTTGCCCTTGGATTTCTTTTGGGCGGCAAATTGTAAGTACTCAAATTAGGGCTCAAAAATAAAAATTCATAATGAGTATTGTTCTCGGTAAGTTATTTAGATTTCTAAATGTCTTTCTTTATTTCACGCCTATCCTCCTTGCCAATTATAGGTGGTGCAAATACTTGAAGGTATTGTATCAACTGAAGAATGAGAGGGCAAAAAGAAAAAGTCCTATAAACGTAGACGCACCCCAAACGGTGGTTTATATGGCTCTTTCTGAGACCACGTTCAGTGGTGGACTTAGTGATCGTCTGCGAGGTATAGTGGCGATATACTCAGAGTGTAAGCGCATGGGTTTACCATTCCGTATAGTCTTTGAACCATTACATCTCGAAGATTACTTGTCGCCTAATAAATACGACTGGTGTATAAATGATGATGAAATATGTTGGGATACTTCTTGCGTTTATCCATGTGTGATCCTTACATACCATAACAATTCACGTAATTTTTGGCAGCGGTTTGTGCAACATGCCATATTGAAACGTTACTTGAAGAAGCCGTTTAGACAAATTCATGTATATTCAAATATGTTCTGTTCTGACAAGGAATATGCTTCCTTATTTGGGGAGTTGTTTAAGCCAACCAAGGAACTTCAGGATCTCATGGATTATCATCTTGCACAACTTGGTGGGGCAGGTAATTACGTGTCGGCAACATTCCGTTTCAGACAACTTTTAGGTGATTTCAAAGAGGGTGGTGAAACCTTGCGGGAGGATGAGCGTATGCCATATATTGAGAAATGCATCAATGCAATATTGAAATTGCACGAACAAATTCCAGAAAAGAAGATTCTGGTAACTGCCGATAGCCATACTTTTCTTGATACTTTAAAAGAACGGAACTTACATTATGTTTATGTCATGCCAGGCAAGGTGGTTCATATAGGGTTTACACAAAATGCGTCTAAGAAGATTTACATGAAGTCGTTTCTTGACATGTATATGTTGAGTTATGCCTCGACGGTCTTCTTGGTACGAGATAATATAATGTATCATAGCGGTTTCCCTTATAGAGCCTCTTTGTTGAATGGGGCACGATACGATGAAATAGAATTATAGCCTTAGAGCCTCGCGTTTTGTGCACCGCTAAAAATGAATAATCTTTTTGTGCATTCATACTTTTTGTCTATATTTGCATTATTAACTTTCAAAAATTATCATTATGCCGATTCAGACATCGCATTTCAGCCCTGCTCAGCAGGCCGTTCTCAATGTCATTTCCTGTTTGCAGACAGATGAGGATTTGGCAGACTTGAAACGTTTGTTGGTTAAGTTTATCAATGAGCGTTTGCAATTAGAGATGGACAAGTTGTGGGATTCTGGATCTTGGAGCGAAGAGAAGTTGCTCCATTCGTGTGGATGCCCATTACCGTTGGAATCTAATAACTAAAGATCCTGATGACAACAAGTTTGTGGATTGTGCCATTTTTGCCAATGCCGACTTTATTGTTTCTGACGACAAGCATTTCAATGAGTTGGGTAGTGTGGAATTTCCAAAGGTCTTGGTGGTGCGCCTTGATGATTTTGCAAGGCTATTCAGAAAAGCATTAAATCAATAACCATGAAACATCTTATCACCATACTTACCCCGGCATACAACCGCGCGTCGTTGCTGCCGAGGCTTTTCGACAGCTTGCTGCGTCAGACGTTCAAAGACTTTGAGTGGATTGTCGTTGACGACGGTTCTACCGACAACACGCACGAGGTGTTGGCGAGCATCAAGGAGCGTTGCGGCGACGCTTTCCCCATGACCTGCCTATACAAGGAGAATGGTGGCAAACATACTGCGGTAAATTTAGGCGTTCAGCTTGCCAAAGGAGACCTAACATTGATATTGGACAGTGATGACGAGTTACCTCCAACTGCTATAGGTAATATTTTAGCAAAATTCGATGCCGTTAAAAATGAAGATAAAGTGGATGGACTTTGCTTCTATATGGCTCATCGCAACGGACAAGTTATAGGCCGCCCAGTTCTCAATAATATATTGACAGACTCTTTGAACCTAAGGTATAAATTAAAAGTCAGTGGTGACATGTGCGAGATTTTCAAGACCTCGGTTCTTACAGAGAATCCATTTCCTGTTGTGCCAAATGAGCGGTTTTGTCCCGAGGCTCTTTTGTTGAATCGAATAGCCTTGAAACATAAAATGCTGTTGTGTCATGATGTCGTCTATTTACGCGACTATTTAAATGGAGGACTGACGGATAATATAGTAAGAATAAGGATGAAGAGCCCGAGCGCCTCAATGCTGACCTATGCGGAGCTTGCCGAGTGTCCCGTGCCATTCATGGCGCGCGTCAAGGCCGCCATCAACTTTTGGCGCTTTTGGTATTGCCGCACCGCCACGTCTGTGGTGCCACGCATCGCTCCGTGGTGGCATTGCCTGAGACCATTGGGGTGGGTTATGCACCAGCGTGACGTTGCAGGGGCCGGTCTTGTGCCGGCCCACAAAAAATGCCTCAACCGCTGAATATGAATCCGACCACTTTTGATAATATATGTCGAACGTTGTTTGTGGGCCGGCACAAGACCGGCCCCTGCAAAGCATAAACGAATTATGAAGATACTGCAAGTAATAACGTCTCTTCAGACTGGTGGTGCCGAGACGTTGGTCGTCAACCTCGTGCCGCGGTTGCGCGCAATGGGCGATGAGGTGGACGTGTGCGTCTTCGACGGCACTGAGACACCACTCATGCGACGGCTGCGCCGCGAGAATCCCGGAGTGAGAATCTGGAAGCTCGGCAAGGGATATTATAACCCCTTGTTCATAGCCAAGCTCGTGCCAATAATGCGACGCTACGACATAGTGCACACCCACAACTCCTCGCCACAGCTCTTCGTGGCCTTGGCCTCAGTGTTATGCTCTGTCGAGCTCTGCTCGACAGAGCATAACACTTCTAACCGCAAACGCGGTTGGAAGTGGTATGCCCCCGTCGAGAGCTGGATGTATGGCCGCTACGACCACGTGATATGCATCTCGAAGGTGGCCGAGGACAAGCTTCGAGAGTATATGGGCGGTGAGTGGATGGACAGGCAGTCGAGTCGCTATGGCCGCATATTGACCATAGAGAACGGCGTTGACGTGAACGCCTTCCACGATGCCGAGCCACTGCCCGATGCCGTGACGGGGCGACAAAAAGATGACTTCGTAGTGACCATGGTGGCAGGTTTCCGTGATGCCAAGGACCAGGACACGCTCGTCAGGGCCATGACCATGCTGCCCGATTGCCACAAGTTGTGGCTTGTGGGCCAGGGCGTGCGCATGGACGAGGTGAAGGCGTTGGCCGAGAAGCTTGGCGTGGCCTCTCGCGTGCGCTTTTGGGGCTTGCGCACCGATGTGCCTCGTGTGCTGAAGAGCACCGACGTGGTGTGCATGGCGAGTCATTGGGAGGGCCTCTCGCTGTCCAACATCGAGGGCATGAGCGTTGGCAAGCCTTTCATGGCATCCGACGTTAACGGCTTGCGCGAGGTGACCAAGGGCTGGGGCGTGCTCTTCCCCGAGAGCGATGCCAGGGCCGTGGCCGATGAGCTGACGCGCCTCCACGACGACCGCGCCTATTACGATGCCGTGGCCGGCAAGTGTTGGCAGCGCGCCCGCCAGTTCGACATAGCCAATACCGCAGAGCGTTACCAGGCGGTGTACACGTCAATGCGGTGACATTTGCGGCCCCGGCACCATGGACGATGCAGCAACCATATAAAACATGAGAAACAAGAAGAAGATAATAAGGGCGGTCACGGTGCCGCTGTCGTTGTGTTTCTGCCGTGACGTGATGATAAAGATGCGGGCCATGGGCTACCACATGGTGGCGGTGACATCGCCTGGCCCTGAGCTCGACAGCCTGCGCCATGACGACGGGTTCCACTGCGTGGCGGTGCCCATGCACCGCCGCATATCGCCCGTGGCCGACCTGGTGTCGCTCGTGAGGCTCGTCATCGTCATGGCCAAGGAACGCCCGTGGGTGGTCCACTCCATGACGCCCAAGGCCGGACTGCTGTGCATGATAGCGGCGTGGCTGACCGGGGTGCCGGTGCGCGTGCATACCTTCACCGGACTGGTGTGGCCCACGGCCACTGGCCTGAAGCGTCGGCTGCTGATGATGACCGACCGCATAACCTGCGCCTGCGCCACCCACGTCATACCAGAGGGCAAGGGCGTGATGCACGACCTCCAGCATGGCGGCATCACCAGCAAGCCCATGCGCGTGCTCGGGCATGGCAACGTGAAGGGTGTGGACATTGAGCGGTTTGACCCGTCGCGCCTTGGCGCGCAAGCGGCCTCTGGCGCGTTCACCTTTCTCTTCGTGGGCCGCATCGTGGGCGAAAAGGGCATAAACGAGCTTGTGGAGGCTTTCGCGCGGTTGCATGAGGAACAGCCAGCCACAAGGCTCGTGTTGGTGGGCAACTATGAGACCGAGCTTGACCCCTTGAGCCAAGGCACGCGTCGGACCATCGATGCCATGGACGCGATAGAGACGCCTGGACCAAAGCGCGGCGACGACTTGGTGAGCGCCTATGCCGAGGCCGACTGCTTCGTCATGCCGTCGTATCGCGAGGGATTCCCCAATGTGGTGCTTGAGGCCGGGGCCATGGGCCTGCCATCGGTGGTGACCGACATCAACGGTTCTCGCGAGATAGTGGAAAACGGCAAAAACGGTCTCGTGGTGCCGCCACGAGACGCTGCCGCCCTCTACGACGCCATGAAACTGATGGCCACCGACAACGAGGCGCGACAGCGCATGGCTCGTGAGGCGCGTCCCATGATAGTCTCGCGCTTCGAGCGTGCCTACGTGCAGCGGTGCCAGATAGAGTTCTACAAGGACGTGATGGGGTGAAACTTGGCACCATGATGAACCGCCTGCTCAATGAGGTGGACTTCGGCATCGGTTTGAGACTTTTCGAGACCGTGTCGCGCGACAACGTGGCCTCGTATCGCAGCGCGTTGTCGGCCAGCCGCGTGAGGTTGGTGGAGGAATTGCCGCACAACGAGATTTATTTGGAAATAATGAAAGGTTGATGACCGGCCCCTGCAATACGCTAAATGACATTAATTTAATCGGATAATAATATTTTACAATTGTGCCGGTTCGTCTGATGCGTTTGCATGAAGGACATGCCAGGGCCGGCATCCCACCCCTATGCATTACGCAAGCAATTTCATTAAAAAGAATTTGCGGATGTCGTGGATTTGGCGTAATTTTGCGAGTGAAGCCAGGTCTATATAAATAATATTAGAATAACTATGGTAGCAGACAAAATAGAATATATAATAATGCTTATCAAACTGTTTGCTAAACACTTAAGGGATAACGACATCCATAATATCATGGACTACAACGACAAGGTTGTCTATCCCGACAAGATTCGGGTCAACCTGTATTATCTCAGCCACTATTCTTTCTTCAAGGACCTGGAGATGATCGTCTGCACCGTATTGGGACGGAAGATGATGTACGGAGGAGAGTGGATATAATACGAATAACGAGAATAAAACAAATCAAGAATATGGAAAGAAGAGACAAACGCGTCATATTGTGCCTCGCCCACATGTCGGGCAACGAGATGAAATACGTGAAAGAGGCTTTCGACACCAACTGGGTGGTGCCCCTTGGTCCCAATGTCAATGCCTTTGAGCAGGAACTGGGACGCTTCGCCGCCTCGCCTTGCCAGGCGGAATGGGAAGAGAAGATAGGGAATGAGCCTTATCCGCAGTGTATCCAGGCTCACGAGAGCGACCCCGACAAGTTGTGGCCAGACGCCCTCGACAGGTCTTGCCTTACAGGCAAGCAAGTCGTGGCCTTGGCTTCGGGCACCTCTGCCGTGCATCTTGCCCTCGTGGCCCTCGGCGTGGGTCCCGACGACGAGGTGCTGTGCCAGAGCTTCACGTTCTGCGCGTCGTCGCATCCGGTGCGCTACCTCGGTGCCACTCCCGTGTTTGTCGACTCTGAGCCGGAGACGTGGAACATGGACCCAGAACTGCTCGAAGAGGCCATCCGCGACCGTCTTTGCAGGACGGGGCGCCTGCCGAAGGCCATCATCGTGGTCTACCTCTATGGCATGCCGGCGAAGATAGCCGAGATCAAGGCCGTGGCCGACAAGTATGGCATTCCTCTCGTGGAAGACGCCGCCGAGGGACTGGGCTCGCGCTATCGCGGACAGGTGTGCGGCACGTTTGGCGAGTTTGGCGTGCTCTCGTTCAACGGCAACAAGATGATAACCACGTCGGGCGGTGGAGCGCTCGTATGTCCCGACGCGGCCACGCGCGACCGCGTGATGTTCTACGCCACACAGGCACGCGAGGGCTACCCATATTATCAGCACGAGCACATAGGCTACAACTACCGTCTGTCCAACGTGTGCGCCGGCATAGGCCGCGGACAGCTCACCGTGTTGCGTGAGCACGTGGCTTGGCATAGGCACATTGCCCATCGCTACGCCGAGGCGTTCCGGGACATGGAGGGCTTCACCTTCCACGAGGAGACGGGCGCTGACAGCCGAAGCAATTATTGGCTCAACACCGTGGTGATAGCACCTGAGGTGAGGATAAAGAATCAAGACCAGGCTTACAAGGCTACCGTGAAAGGTGCCGTGGGCGGGGCCGCCGGAGTGATTCACCAGGCGAGTCAGGCACGCACCGACTGTGAGCCAAACGACAACGTTGAGGCTCTGCGCCTTTGGCTCGACGCCTGCAACGTGGAGTCGCGACCATTGTGGAAGCCCATGCACCGCCAGCCGGTTTACACCGATTCGCCGGCTTATGTCAACGGCGTGAGCGAGGGCCTGTTCAAGACCGGCCTGTGCCTGCCGTCGGGCCCATTGGTCACCGACGACGACGTCGACTTCATCATCGACGCCATTCGCGAGGCGGTGGACAAAGGATGAGCTTGTTTCAGACA
>ERZ1023670.170-NODE-170-length-22988-cov-34.641303_pt1 | contig 22988 bp, 17 predicted proteins | sample MGYA00380342_ERZ1023670 | MGnify/ENA primary metagenome ERZ1023670 (study PRJEB33179, sample SAMN07448984) | human gut metagenome | biome: Human-gut; feature: Human associated habitat; material: Faeces | host: Homo sapiens | place: India: Bhopal | collected...
AAACACTGAGGGAGCGCTTTCACGCTCCCACAGTGTTTTTGAATCGCTCCCACAGAGGTTTTGAATCGCTCCCACAGTGTTTTTGTTTTTCTCCCTCAGTGTTTTTAGAATGAAACATTGAAACTAAAAGTGAAACATAAAAGTCGTATATTTCAGCCTTCAAAAGTATTGATAATCAACAAGTTGAAACATAAAAATGAAACATGAAACATAAAATATGCAAAGGTAAAATATACGTAAACCGGAAATGCCTATTTAAGGCGTTCTGAAACATTTTGTAGAGGTTTCTTAAAAGGTAGGATTACAATAAGTCGTTGCTATATGTCCGTACACATTACACACCTTTTTCGTACCTTTGCCGTATGAAAACGAAGCGCGATAATTATAAATTTCTCACTCAGGCTCCTGTACACAAGGTTATACTCACTATGGCCTTGCCCACCATCATTTCTATGTTGGTCACCAGCCTTTATAATATGGCCGACACCTTCTTCGTGAGCAAAATCAATACACAGTGCACTGCAGCTGTAGGCATTGCGTTTTCGGTCATGTCGGTAATACAAGCCGTAGGCTTCTTTTTTGGGCATGGTTCGGGCAATTACATATCGCGCAAGCTTGGCGCACGTCAAACGGCCGATGCTCGTACAATGTCGGCCACGGGATTTACTTATAGCCTTAGTTTCGGTGTATTATTAGCCATCGTAGGACACGTTTGGCTCAGTCCTTTGGCCGAGCTATTAGGCTCGACTCCCACCATTCAGCCCTATACCGAACAATACCTTGGCATAGTACTCTTAGGTGCCCCTTTTATGACAGCCTCGCTCACGATGAACAATCAGATGCGATTTCAAGGCAACGCTGCCTATGCCATGTATGGCATACTAACGGGAGCCATTATTAACCTCGTGCTCGACCCCCTGCTCATCTTTGGCTTTGCCCTTGGCATTGCGGGAGCAGCTTGGGCCACCGTGTTGAGTCAGATGGGTAGCTTCTTCGTATTGCTCTATATGACCCGTCAAAATGGGGGCATACGCATCAACTTACGCCATTACTCGCCACGATTATCGTATGTAAAAGAAATCATCTTTGGCGGCACTCCGTCGCTTTCGCGTCAGGGCTTAACAGCCTTCTCTACTGCTGCTCTCAACATTGCTGCTGGTGCGTATGGCGATGCTGCTATAGCAGGTATGAGCATCGTTACACGCTTCTGCTTCTTCATCTTTGCCATAATCATAGGTTTAGGACAAGGTTTTCAGCCCCTATGTGGCTTTTGTTATGGAGCCAAACTCTATAATCGCGTAAGAGAAGGTTACTTTTATTGCATTAAAATCGGCACTATCTTCTTAGCCCTATGTGCATCAGTAGGCTATTGCTTTGCTGAACCGATTATCACCTTGTTTCGTCATGACCCAGAAGTCGTTAGTGTGGGTACGGCAGCCTTACGTTGGCAGATGATTACGTTTGTGCTGCTCCCTACCATAGGACTGACCAACATGTTGATGCAAACCATTCGCAAACCCATTCGTGCCAATATTGTTGCAGCAGCGCGCAGTGGTTTGTTCTTCATTCCTTTAATATTTGTTTTACCCCGCCTTTGTGGGTTGCAAGGGGTCGAGATGTGTCAAGCTGTTAGCGACGTTCTCTCTTTTGCCGTGTGCGTACCTATAGCTTGGAGTGCGTTTCGCGAAATGAAAATTCTAAATTGAAAAGAATATTTTGACAAAAAGAAAATATTCCTTACCTTCGCAACGGACAGTTTAATTTTTCCCTAAATTTAAGTTCTATGATAAAAAAATTATTCTGTGGCCTCTTGTTCATTTGTGCCACAAACACCTTGGTGGCACAAACCAACGAGGAACACACATTTCCTGTCGAAGGAAAGGTGTATCTGTTGCACCGTTTCAGTAATACCAATTCTTACATTTACGAAAACGCAGGCATGCTCAATGCATCGCCTAACACCAACACGCAAAAGCAATATTGGCAGTTCATACCCACAGCCAATGCTAATTGTTATTACATCCAAAATGTAACGTCGAAGAAGTACATTCAAAGCTCGCACGTAGCCGAAAACTCACAAATAAAGGTAGGCAACACCCCCGTAGAATACGAAATCAAATCCAACACAACTGCTGGAGCTGCCCCTTTAGGCTACTATTATATGTGTAGCACCGACCAAACCATCGACACTTCAAAGGACGGCACCTTAGGTCTCAACTATCAGCAGAGCACAGGAAAGGTAGTCGCCTATCACATACGTTACAATCGTGGCAACTCCTATTGGGATATCCAAGAGACCAAGTATGACTACGAAGCTCCTGTACTCTATGAGCGCAGTGCGTATGCCAAGCAGTTGGGTATTTATATGTTGCCATGTGGCGAAAGAGGCAATGCTTATTTAACCTCGCTCACGATTGCTGGCAGTGTCAACGACGTGCCACAAAAGTTAAACTACGTTGCAACAGCTCAGCCCTCAAGCTATTATCTCCTACAGCGAAAAGACACAACGACAGTTACCGCAGGAGGCACTTTTACGCTCAGCTACGAAGCACAAAACGTAGGCAAAGATTATACTGTTACGGCCTACTTTGATTGGGACGGTGATGGAATCTTTGAGTCGCGACATGACTTTATGAATGCAGCCTCTGGCCGAACAGAAATAAGCGTTCCCGCCATTACTCAATCGCGCAAAACACGCTTGCGCCTACGCATTACCGACAATGCACTCGAGGGTGCCGACGATGATGTACACGGACAGACCTATGACTTTCAGTTATTCCTCACCCCTAAAAAAGAGGTAACCTCGGTTAGTCCTGTGGTAGTGGCCCCTGATAATCTACAAAAAGCAGCTCCTATTTATCACATCGACGGTCGTCGCGCCCAACGCAACAAAGCACTCAAAGGCGTATTTATACAAGGGGGCGTAAAATTGATAAAATAATCTTTCTAAACAAACATCACAATACAATATACCATTCAATATTATGAATCTTACGCGCAATCTTTTTTTAGGTGGAGCGGCTATGGCAAGTCTTTCGGCTTTGGCACAACACGCTGACAAACCTAACATTATATTCATACTTTGCGATGACATGGGCTATGGCGACTTAGCTTGCTACGGACAACCCTACATCGCCACTCCCAACATCGACCGCATGGCCAGCGAAGGCATGCGCTTTACACAAGCTTATGCGGGTAGTCCCGTGAGTGCTCCCTCACGTGCTACACTCATGACGGGACAACATACGGGTCACACTCATGTGCGTGGCAACAACGAGTATTGGAAGGGGCGCCCCAGCGTAAAATATGGCGTAACCTCAGAGCCCGACCGCGTAGGACAAGAACCCTACGACCCCAACCACGTTATCCTGCCTGAGATAATGAAGGCCAACGGCTACACTACTGGAATGTTTGGCAAATGGGCTGGTGGCTACGAAGGCTCCGTTTCTACGCCCAAAACGCGTGGCATAGATGAATATTATGGCTACATCTGTCAGTATATGGCGCATCGATACTTTCCTAATTTCTTAAATCGTTATAGTCCGCGTCGTGGCGATACCGATGTTATTCGCATCACGATGGACGAAAACGTTAAGTATAGTGACGCTTGCACCAATCCCGACTACGCTAAACGCACTCAGTATTCGGGCGACATGATACATCGTGAGGCTCTTGAGTGGCTTGATCTTCAAACTAAAGACACCCCCTTCTATGGTTTCTTTACTTACACCTTGCCCCATGCCGAGCTTTATCAGCCCAACGACTCGATATTAAAGGCTTATTATGGCAGCTTCTGCAACGACAAGACCTTTGCTGGTGTTGATCGTTATCATGCTACTGTCAACACGCACGCACAGTTTGCAGCCATGATTACGCGCCTTGATGCTTATGTGGGCGAGATTATGGCCAAACTCAAGGAAAAGGGGCTTGACGATAACACGATACTTATCTTCTCATCAGACAATGGCCCACACGAAGAGGGAGGTGCTGACCCCGACTTCTTTGGCCGTGACGGTAAGTTGCAGGGCAAGAAGCGTTCATGTCTTGAGGGTGGCATTCGCATACCATTCATCGTGCGTTGGCCAGGGCATGTTAAGGCGGGTACTGTCAATGACCATATCTTAGCCTTTTACGACATAATGCCCACCTTCTGCGACCTTATTGGGCAGAAAAACTATACAGAGCGTTTTGGCAACAAAAAGGTAAAGCACGACTACTTTGACGGCATATCGTTTGCCCCCACATTGTTAGGCACAGGCGAGCAAGTAGAACACGACTTCTTGTATTGGGAATTTCATGAAACCAACCAGATGGCCGTCCGCAAGGGGGATTGGAAACTTTATGTTAACCACGGCCAATGCAAGTTGTTCAACCTTGCTACCGACATTCACGAGGACACCGACGTATCGTCTGCTCACCCCGACATCGTAAAAGAGTTGGTAAAAATCATTCATGAGCAACACACCACTCCTGATGTAAGCGCGTTCAACACCGTTACGTTGCCACAAAGTAACTAATTTATTCTAACAATCGAGAGCGACTTCAATTGCTATCTATTTTAAATAGAGTAGAATTGAAGTCGCTTTTTTTGTTGACTTCGTCAATGCGTCACCCTGAATCACCCATAAAAAAATACGCAACTCATTGATTTTTCAATATGCGCCATTTAATGGTGCAAGCAAAGTGATGCTGTATAGATGCCTCCAGTTGGGCTTCGTTGAAGTAGGGCATAAGGCAGAGATGCTATATTTTCGTGATTTGCCAGTATCCAGTCTTGTTGCTTCCAATGCGTGCCACCAATCCGTTCTCTTTCAGCACCGTCAGGTATTTCTTTATCATGCGGTCGCTAACGGACAGTGCTTCTGCCATTTGGGCAATGGTCATGCGTGAGTCTTGCTTAATCAGTGCGTACACATTCCAAGCACTTGCCGTAACATCGGGATAAGACTCTATTAGTTTATTGGGAACTTTATTAGGAATTTTATGGGGAACTATATTGGGAACTATATTGGGAACTATATTGGGAACTTTATCAGGAACACTTTGTATCAGTTCCCCTTTGTACAATTCAAGTGTTTTGAGTATTTCGCCAAGCATAAAGTCAATGAATGGTCCTGAGTCTGCACCATTGCTACTTGGTCGCCAGCGTATTTCAAAAATATCAAGCTTAGCACCACATGTTTGTATTCAGACGGCTCAACTGAGCCGCGCATCTTGTTGCACGACTCCCCAAGAGCCTCTTCCATGCTCTTTTGTGGTTTTGACTTGATCGCTTTTTTGCCATAACTATTTTGTGGCTTATTCGTCAATAATGAGGTCTCGCACATTGACCGAAAGAATGTCGTCAATTTGCTTCAGCACGTCAAGCAACGGCTGCGTGCGGTTGCTGCAATAGGCATTAACCGAGCTAAAACTCTTGCCCAGCAGTTGAGCCAATTGCGTTTGCGACATGTCTTTCTCAACAAACACAACTTTGATTCTGTACAGTTTCAAACTTTGCTTTATGAATTGCAACAAAGTTAATAATAACATTTCACGAAATAGTTAGAATGGCTCACTATTTCGTTAAAAAGTGACTTGCCATAGCAGAAAGCCGTGGAACGAGAGAACGCGAGTTTGCGCTTGGTCTGAGTCGTGAGGTGGAACACATCGGAGTAGTTGTATTCGTTTGTATAGTATAGGCGGAGCGTGGATCGCTCGTCAGTGATGAAAAGCGAAAACGAACGTGCGCCACATTGAATGGTGACTGCAAGAAGTTTACCATAAATGCCTTTGGGGGGCGGGCAGTCCAACCATTCAGTCGCTTTGGCTTGCGCTTTGGCTTTCTTTGCTGTGCGCCTCTTGGCAAACTTTTTCTTTGGCTCGGGAGCGGAGGACGAGCCAAAAAAACGCCTCACGCACGGCAAAGAAAGCCAATGCGCAAAGCGGCTGAATGATGGACTGCCCGAAGGTGGGGGCTTATTGCATACGGAAAGTAATCGGAAGATGATAACCGACAGCTACAGACTTGCCATTTTGAGTTCCAGGTGTAAACTTTTTAAGCGTCTTGATAACTCGTATGGCTTCTGCATCAAGAGAAGGATACAAGGAACTTTCAACTGACGCATTACCAATACTTCCATCTTTTTCAATAATGAAGTTTACTACAACTCTACCTTGAATGCCCTTTTCCATTGCGTCCACTGGATATTTGATGTTCTCAAATATGTGTTTGAATATTGCCATTTCTCCACCAGGATATTGAGGCATCGTTTCCACAACTTCAGAAGGAGTTGCAGCAGTAGAGGCAGCTATTTCTTCTTTTTTAGTTTGTTCTTCCTTAAATTCATATTCGTACAAAATCTTGCCAGTTTTGACAGTTGCCAAATATAATCTTTGCGGTATAAATTGAATGTATTCTCCACAATCTTCTGCTATTTTTACGAACAAGAAAGTTTTCACTTTGTTCGTTTCTATTTCGTGTGCAAGGTTTTCATCAAGAATGGGTGTTGTAAAGTATCCATCGTTTGATAAATGTGTGTCTGTTGTAGTAATCTCGCATTCGTAGATAGCAGGTATTTCAAACTTAAATGTTTGGCTATCAAGTTCAAATTTTGAGTCAAAATCGGATTCAATGAAGTATTCATGGTTCATTACGCATGAACGTACTCCATTGAGAAAAGTCAGATTATTCTTGTAATCTTGGCTCTCCTTGTATTTCTTCAATTTCAGTGGAGAGTTAACTTCTTCGCCAAGTTCAAAGTATCCAATGACATCTCTATTGATAATATATTTTATAACATCCAAAGTGGTTTCGTCAGTGGATACTGTCCCATCTTCTCCACATTCAGTTGCGCAATTAGGTGTGAGGATACAATCATCACATACTTCTGCATAATCAATAGCTTTTAGCAGATTGACTATTGGCGATCCCATAGGTGGATGATTTTCATCTTCCATTTCTATAGGTTCTACTTTTTTGATTGCTTTTACTTGCTTAGATTTTTGTGCTAAGCAAGTAAAAGGAATGATTGAGATCATCATGAATAGAATCGTTTTTATCTGCATCATTATAAATTGTTTTAGTTCGATTTTACAAAAATAGACCTTTTATCTTACATCGCCCACAAAACCCCATAAAAATCATGTTGCGGAAATTTTTCGCCCCCAATATACAATGTAAGCATTCTATCCAAGTATGCGCCTTTTTGAGTTTTAACGGACATCAATATATTTCAATAAATGGCAGTGTACGTTAAAGCCAAAAATCCCCTACACACAACGCACGTTGTATGTAGGGGATTTTTATATAATTAGTACAGAGAAATATTACTTACCGGTGAGTTCGTCTTCATATTCGTCTTTGTCAGCAACAACGATTTTGCTGAACTCACGCAAACCAGTACCAGCAGGGATGAGGTGACCGCAAATTACGTTCTCCTTCATACCCTCGAGATAGTCAGTCTTACCGCTGATAGCAGCTTCGTTGAGCACCTTCGTTGTTTCCTGGAATGATGCTGATGACATGAAGCTCTTCGTCTGCAATGCTGCACGGGTAATACCCTGAAGAATCTGAGTAGAAGTAGCTGCCATAGCATCACGCACCTTAACGAGTTTGAGGTCACGACGCTTGAGCTGTGAGTTTTCGTCACGAAGCTTGCGGGCTGTTACGATCATACCCTTCTTCATCGTTTCGCTATCACCAGCGTCAACAACTACCTTCTTGCCCCAAATGCGATCATTCTCTTCAGCGAAGTCGAGCTTGTCAACAATCTGCTGTTCGAGGAAGCGCGTATCACCAGGTTCGTTAATCTGAACCTTACGCATCATCTGACGCACGATTACTTCGAAGTGCTTATCGTTAATCTTTACACCCTGCAAACGGTACACATCTTGTACCTCGTTAACGATGTACTCTTGTACTGCCGTGGGACCCTTGATAGCCAAGATGTCGCCCGGAGTAATTGAACCGTCTGAAAGTGGTGTACCAGCACGAACGAAGTCGTTCTCTTGTACCAAGATTTGCTTTGACAGTGGAACGAGGTACTTCTTCACCTCACCAAACTTAGGTGTTACGATAATCTCACGGTGGCCACGCTTAACGTTGCCCATGGTAATCTCACCATCGATTTCGCTTACCACAGCAGGATTGCTCGGGTTGCGCGCTTCGAAGAGCTCTGTAACACGGGGAAGACCACCAGTGATATCACCGGCCTTACCTACTACACGAGGTATCTTAACGAGGATATCACCTGCCTTGAGTTCTTGACCGTCTTCTACCACAATGTGACCATTGATAGGGAAGCTATAGGTGCGAATGATTTCGCCCTTCTCGTCAAGAATGTGACAGTTAGGTACGTGGGTCTTGTCCTTTGACTCAATCACGATACGCTCACGCAAACCTGTTGCTTCATCTTCTTCAACACGGTAGCTGATACCTTCGGTTACATTCTCGAATTGTACCTTACCCGCATTTTCGGTAACGATTACAGCATTGAAGGGGTCCCACTTAGCAATGACAGTGTCTTTATCTACGTGTTGACCTTCTTCAACGAAGAGCATTGAACCGTAGGGTACATTTTGATTAGAAAGTACAATACCTGTATTTTCGTCTACAAAGCGTACTTCAGCCAAACGGCTAACTACAACCTTGCATGCGTTGCCTTCATCATCGTGAGTTTCAACGGTACGAAGTTCATCAAACTCTACGCGGCAGTCGCTCTTGGCCTTGATAGTAGCATTGGCGGCAGCATTTGATGCGATACCACCGGCGTGGAAGGTACGGAGGGTCAACTGCGTACCAGGCTCACCAATTGACTGAGCTGCAATAACACCTACTGCTTCACCCTTTTGTACCATGCGGCTGGTAGCAAGGTTGCGGCCGTAGCACTTCATGCAGACACCATGCTTGCTCTCGCAAGTGAGCACTGAACGGATTTCAACGCTCTCGATGGGTGAAGCTTCGATTTCGGCTGCAATGGGCTCGGTGATTTCTTCGCCTGCTGCAACAATGAGCTTACCCGTTGTGGGGTGAATAATATCGTGAACTGACACACGGCCCAAGATACGCTCTGAAAGTGATGAAATAACTTCATCGCCATCCTTAAGAGCTGTACATACAAGGCCACGGAGTGTGCCACAGTCTTCTTCATTAATGATAACGTCGTGCGATACGTCAACCAAACGACGAGTCAAGTAACCAGCGTCGGCTGTCTTCAAAGCGGTGTCGGCAAGACCCTTACGAGCACCGTGGGTTGAGATAAAGTACTCCAATACCGACATACCCTCCTTAAAGTTTGAAAGGATCGGGTTTTCAATAATCTGAGCACCTTCAGCACCTGCCTTCTGAGGTTTGGCCATCAAACCACGCATACCTGCCAACTGGGCAATCTGGTCGGCTGAACCACGGGCACCAGAGTCCAACATCATGAACACAGCGTTGAAACCTTGATCGGCCTCTGTCATCTGCTTCATCAATGTCTTCTTAATATCGGTGTTAACGTGGGTCCAAGTATCAATAACTTGGTTGTAACGTTCGTTGTCGGTGATGAAACCCATGTTATAGTTCATGGTAATCTGCTCAACCTCTTCGTTACCACGTTTTACGATGTCGGCCTTCTCGTCAGGGATAATGATATCACCCAAGTTGAATGACAAACCGCCTTCGTATGCCTTGCGATAGCCAAGGTTCTTAATACCATCAAGGAATTCGCAAGCACGTGCCATACCTACGGTCTTGATAACCTTTGAGATGATGTCACGCAATGACTTCTTAGCTACAACGCAGTTGATGTAACCACACTCGTCAGGAATGATGCCGTTAACGATGATACGACCTACTGAAGTCTCAACAATGTGCTTAATCTTAGCACCATTTTCATCAATATCATCTACTAACACCTTTACGGGAGCATGTACGTCAACACGCTTTTCGTTGAATGCAATGAGGGCTTCTTCTGGACCATAGAAGGTAAGACCTGAGCCCTTAGAACCAGGACGAAGCTTGGTGATATAGTAAAGGCCCAACACCATATCCTGTGAAGGCACAGTGATAGGCGCACCATTGGCAGGGTTCAAAATGTTATGGCTCTGAAGCATCAACATTTGTGCTTCGAGCACTGCCTCGTTGCTCAAGGGGAGGTGAACAGCCATCTGGTCACCATCGAAGTCGGCGTTGAACGCTGTACATGCCAATGGGTGCAACTGAATAGCTTTACCTTCGATCATCTTGGGCTGGAAGGCCTGAATACCCAAACGGTGAAGTGTCGGCGCACGGTTGAGCAATACAGGGTGTCCCTTCATTACGTGTTCAAGGATATCCCAAATTACAGGTTCGCGGCGGTCAACAATCTTCTTGGCACTCTTAACGGTCTTAACAATGCCACGCTCGATGAGCTTGCGAATGATAAATGGCTTGTAAAGTTCGGCTGCCATCAACTTAGGCAGACCGCACTCACCCATCTTCAATTCAGGACCAACGACAATTACCGAACGAGCTGAATAGTCAACACGCTTACCGAGCAAGTTCTGACGGAAACGACCAGCCTTACCCTTCAATGAGTCAGAGAGTGACTTGAGAGGACGGTTGCTATCGCTCTTAACGGCAGACGACTTACGTGAGTTGTCGAAAAGGCTATCAACAGCCTCTTGCAACATACGCTTTTCGTTGCGGAGAATTACCTCAGGGGCCTTAATCTCGAGCAAACGCTTCAGACGATTGTTACGAATGAGAACACGACGATAGAGGTCATTCAAGTCGGAAGTGGCGAAACGGCCACCATCCAATGGAACGAGGGGACGCAAATCGGGTGGAGTGACAGGGATTACCTTCATAATCATCCACTCGGGCTTATTGCGATCGCGACTTGCACGGAATGATTCTACTACCTGCAAGCGCTTCAAAGCCTCATTCTTACGCTGCATTGATGAGTCGGAGTTGGCACGGTCACGCAACTCGTATGAAAGGCTATCGAGGTCGATGCGCTTCAAGAGATCGTAAACGGCCTCGGCACCCATCTTTGCAATGAACTTATTAGGATCAGAATCGTCAAGATACTGATTGTCTTTAGGAAGGCGCTTTGTTAAGTCAATGTACTCGTCTTCAGTCAACAAATCATTAACGGCTACATCGTCGGCCAAAGGACCGGGCTGTATAACTACGTAACGTTCGTAATAGATGATTGAGTCGAGCTTCTTGGTAGGAATACCTAACAAATAACCCATCTTATTGGGAAGAGAACGGAAGTACCAAATGTGAGCTACAGGCACAACCAACTGAATGTGGCCTGCACGCTCGCGACGTACCTTCTTCTCAGTAACTTCAACACCACAACGGTCGCAGACGATGCCTTTGTAACGAATGCGCTTGTACTTACCGCAGTGACACTCATAGTCCTTCGTCGGACCAAAAATGCGCTCGCAGAACAAGCCATCACGCTCAGGCTTATAGGTGCGGTAGTTGATGGTTTCGGGCTTCAACACCTCACCATACGAATTTGCCATAATCTCTTCAGGTGAAGCAAGACCAATGGTAATCTTCGTAAAGTTACTCTTTATCTTATTATCTCTTTTAAATGCCATTTTTGTAGGATTGATTGAGAGTGGAAAGTTGAAAGCGGGAGTTTAATAAGTTTATTAAGTTTAATGAGATTAAGTTTTGATATAATTCATAAGCTTATTAAACCCATAAGCTTATTAAACTTATTAAACATTCCCTCCTATTAGTCGAGCGTGATGCTCAAGCCCAAGCCGCGCAATTCGTGAAGCAATACGTTGAGTGACTCAGGAATACCTGGTGTTGGCATGGGGTCACCCTTAACGATAGCTTCGTATGCCTTAGCACGACCCGTAACATCGTCTGACTTAATGGTAAGAATCTCTTGAAGTACGTGTGACGCACCGAAGGCCTCGATGGCCCAAACTTCCATTTCACCAAAACGCTGACCACCAAATTGTGCTTTACCACCAAGAGGTTGTTGCGTGATGAGCGAGTACGGACCGATTGAACGAGCGTGCATCTTGTCTTCTACCATGTGACCGAGCTTCAACATGTAGGTTACACCCACTGTTGCCTTCTGGTCAAAGGCTTCACCCGTAGCACCATCGTACAACTGCGTTGAGCAGTAACGGGGCAAGCCAGCCTTGTCTGTCCATTCGCAAAGGTCTTCCAACTTAGCACCATCGAAGATAGGCGTAGCAAACTTAACACCTAACTTGCGACCTGCAGCACCTAACACGGCCTCGAATATCTGACCGATGTTCATACGTGAAGGCACACCCAACGGATTCAATACGATGTCGACAGGAGTACCATCGGCAAGGAACGGCATGTCTTCTTGGCGTACTACCTTTGACACGATACCCTTGTTACCGTGGCGACCGGCCATCTTATCACCGACACCAATCTTACGCTTCTTGGCAATGTAGACCTTAGCCTGCTGAATGATGCCTGAAGGAAGGTCGTCACCAATGGTGATAGCAAACTTCTTACGCTTCAAAACAGCGTCTAATTGGTTGTACTTCTTCAAGTAGTTGATTACCAACTGACGAATCAACTTGTTAGCGTGCTCGTCGTCTGTCCAATCGTGCAACTCTACTGAAGTGTAGTCTAACGCGCTAAGTACTACTTCGTTAAACTTCGTACCCTTAGCAATTACCTCAGAACCGATGTTGTCTTTCACACCCATTGACTCCTTGTCGCTGATGAGTGAGAGCAACTTATTAATCATTACTTCCTTCAAGTCGTTAACGTCCTTCTGGAAGTCGTCATCTAACTTCTGAAGTTTGAGCTTGTCTGCTGTCTTCTCAGAACGAGTCTTTTGTACACGAGCAAAGAGGCGCTTGTTGATAACCACACCTGCCAATGAAGGATTTGCCTTCAATGAAGCGTCCTTCACGTCACCAGCCTTGTCACCAAAGATAGCACGGAGCAACTTCTCTTCAGGAGTGGGGTCGCTTTCACCCTTCGGCGTAATCTTACCAATCAAGATATCGCCTGGAGCAACACGCGCACCAATACGAATGATACCGGTATCGTCCAAGTCCTTCGTAGCGTCCTCGCTTACGTTAGGAATATCGTTGGTAAACTCTTCCATACCACGCTTCGTCTCACGTACCTCGAGTGAATACTCGTCAACGTGAACAGAAGTGAGTACATCGTCACGAACCATGCGTTCGTTCAATACAATGGCATCCTCGTAGTTGTAACCCTTCCAAGGCATGTAAGCTACCAAGAGGTTACGACCGAGTGCCAACTCTCCATTTTCAGTGGCATAACCTTCAGTAAGGATATCGCCCTTGTGAACGCGCTGACCCTTGTCACAAATTGGACGAAGGTCAATGGTCATATTTTGGTTAGTACGACGGAACTTAGGTATGTCGTACTCCTTAACGTTTGAGTCGAAGCTTACAAATTCTTCGTCTTCCGAACGGTCGTAAGCAATGCGAATGGTCTTAGCGTCAACATATTCGATCACGCCTTCACCCTCTGCAGTAATCATGGTGCGAGAGTCCTCACACACTTGCTTTTCAATACCCGTACCAACAATAGGAGCTTCACTGCGAATCAAAGGAACTGCCTGACGCATCATGTTAGATCCCATCAATGCACGGTGAGCATCATCGTGTTCCAAGAACGGAATCAAAGAGGCAGCGATTGAAGCAATCTGCTGAGGTGATACGTCCATCAATTCAACCTCTGAAGGCGGAACTACAGGATAATCAGCATCTTGACGACACTTAACTTTGTCGCGAATGAATGAACCGTCATCGTTCAAGGGGGCATTACCCTGACCAATTATCTTGCCTTCCTCCTCTTCTGCTGAGAGATAAACAATGTCATCATTATTCATGTCAACCATCGAGTTCTCTACCTTACGATAGGGAGTTTCGATGAAGCCAAGGTCATCAATCTTTGCGTAAACGCAGAGTGAAGAAATCAAACCAATGTTCGGGCCTTCAGGTGACTCAATCGGACAAAGACGACCATAGTGCGTATAGTGTACGTCACGCACCTCGAAACCAGCACGTTCACGTGACAAACCGCCAGGACCAAGGGCTGAAAGACGACGCTTGTGCGTTACCTCAGCCAAGGGGTTTGTTTGGTCCATGAACTGTGACAAGGCATTCGTACCAAAGAATGAATTGATTACGCTTGAAATCGTCTTAGCATTAATCAAGTCAGTCGGAGTGAATACTTCATTGTCACGAACGTTCATGCGCTCACGAATGGTGCGGCTCATACGTGCTAAACCAATAGCAAATTGGTTAGAAAGTTGCTCACCAACGGTGCGTACACGACGGTTGCTCAAGTGGTCAATATCATCAACCGTAGCCTTAGAGTTGATCAACTCAACTAAGTACTTGATAATCTCGATGATGTCCTCACGTGTCAATACACGAACGTCCATATCCGTATTCAAGCGCAACTTCTTATTGATACGATAACGACCTACCTCGCCCAAATCATAACGCTTCTCAGAGAAGAAAAGGTTGTTGATAACTTCACGTGCAGAAGCATCATCAGCAGGGTCAGCATTACGCAATTGGCGATAGATATAGTTGACAGCCTCTTGCTCAGTATTGGCCGTATCCTTCTGTAAGGTATTGAAGATGATAGAGTAATCAGTAGAAGAAGGCTCTTCTGAGAGAACGAGAATAGTCTGTTCACCTGAGTCGAGAATGCGATCAGCAATCTCAGGAGTAATCTCAGTCAAACGCTCGCAAACTACCTCAACACGGCTACGCGTATAAACTTCACCCGTGTCAGGGTCAACAGAGTCCTCAAAGCTTGTTGAAAGCACACGACCTGCTAACTTGCGACCAACCAACTTCTTCAAGTTCGTCTTATTCACCTTTACCTCTTCAGCTGAAATAAAGTTCTGAAGAATTTCCTTATCGCTTTCAAAACCAATGGCACGTAAAAGAGTCGTAACAGGCAACTTCTTCTTACGGTCAATGTAGGCGTACATCACATTGTTGATATCGGTAGCGAACTCAATCCAAGAACCCTTAAAGGGGATAATACGAGCTGAATAAAGCTGCGTACCATTGGCATGCACACTCGAACCAAAGAATACACCTGGCGAACGGTGCAACTGAGAAACGACTACGCGCTCAGCACCATTAATAATAAAGGTGCCATTGTCAGACATGTAAGGAATAGCGCCCAAAAAGACGTCCTGAACCACCGTATCAAAGTCCTCATGATCGGGGTCAGTACAATAAAGCTTTAATTTGGCCTTCAAAGGCACACTATAAGTAAGTCCGCGCTCCAGACACTCCTTAATGCTATAACGAGGCTCATCAATGTAATAGTCAATAAACTCCAATACAAAGTTGTTGCGTGTATCAGCAATAGGGAAATTTTCAGCAAAAACTTTGTACAAGCCATCGTTCTTACGCAATTCACTTGGCGTGTCGAGCTGCAAGAAATCTTTGAAAGACTTTAACTGAACGTCCAAGAAATCGGGATAAGGCATCGGATTCTTTACAGACGCAAAGTTAACACGATTATTAATTACGGTGGAAGACATTCGTCAATTGTGTTGAGATGAAAGAATAAGTGTTTAAAAGTTTAAGAGTTTATGAGTTTAAAAGTTATACCAAGAGCGGAGCAAAAAATAAGAAAAAGAGAAAGCTCAAACGCCCAAAAGCTCATAAACTAATAAACCAATAAACTGAGAGTTGTGCTATGAAATGTATAGACACAAAAAGGTTATGAACCCTCTACCAGAAGATTCATAACCATAACCCTTAGAAGGGAATACCTTATTAAGCGAGTTCAACTTCAGCACCAGCCTCTTCAAGAGCCTTCTTGAGTGCTTCAGCCTCTTCCTTAGCAACGCCTTCCTTAACCTTAGAAGGAGCACCATCAACGAGGTCCTTAGCTTCCTTCAAGCCGAGACCGCAGTGTTCCTTAACGGCCTTAACAACTTGGAGCTTAGCAGCACCTGCGCTCTTGAGAACAACGTCGAAAGAAGTCTTCTCTTCAGCAGCAGCACCACCAGCTGCGGGACCGGCAGCAACAGCAACAGCTGCAGCAGCGGGTTCAATTCCATACTCGTCCTTCAGGATAGTTGCCAACTCGTTTACTTCCTTCACTGTCAAATTTACCAATTCTTCAGCGATAGCTTTGATATCTGCCATTTTCTTAAATGTATTTTTTTGTTTATTTTTCTAATTATTTGGGGTTACCCAGCCAAGATTAAATTAGTATTATGCTGGGATTTTATTCAGGGCGTTCGCCCAAAGTCTTAAGCACACCGTGGATAGTCTGACCTGCACCAGAGAGTGCAGAGATGACGTTCTTTGCAGGTGACTGCAACAAAGCAATAACCTCGGCGATAACCTCGTTCTTGCTCTTGATAGCGCAGAGAGTTTCGAGTTGATCTGCACCAACGTAGAAACCTTCTTCAGCATAAGCACCCTTCAAACCAGGAATGCCATCCTTGCCAACTTCTTTGAGAAGCTTAGCAGGAACGTTAGCAGTCTCGCAGAAGAATACTGCAGTAGTGCCTTTCAAGCAATCATAAAGTGCAGAGAAATCTACATCAGATGCTTCAAAAGCCTTGTGCAAAAGTGTGTTCTTAACAACTACCATCTTGACGCCAGCACCGAATGCCTTACGACGGAGAGCTGAAGTAGCTTCAGCGTTCATACCCGTTACATCAACAAGATAGAAGTGTGCATATTCCTTAAGTTGTTCACCGAGTTTCTCGATGATAATAGCTTTATCTTCCTTCTTCATGATTGTAATTCAGTTTAGTTTTCTTCTACAGACTTGGGATCAATCTTGATACCCTTACTCATGGTAGATGAAAGATAAATACTCTTAATATAAGTACCCTTAGCACTTGCGGGCTTCAACTTAATGATGGTAGCCATAAACTCCTTGGCATTACCGAAAATCTGTTCGGGAGAGAAAGAAGCCTTACCGATTGAAGTGTGAACGATACCGCTCTTATCAACCTTAAAGTCAATCTTACCCTGCTTAACCTCGCGGATAGCCTTGGCAACATCCATCGTTACAGTACCACTCTTGGGGTTAGGCATCAAGCCACGAGGACCGAGCACACGACCCAGGGCACCAATTTTACCCATGATGGCAGGCATAGTGATGATAACATCAATATCAGTCCAACCACCCTTAATCTTCTCGATATACTCATCGAGACCTACGTAGTCAGCGCCAGCTTCTTTTGCAGCAGCTTCGGCATCAGGCGTACAGAGGCAGAGTACACGTACAGTCTTACCAGTACCGTTCGGAAGTGAAACAACACCACGAACCATTTGGTTAGCCTTACGAGGGTCTACACCTAAACGTACGTCAATATCGATTGAAGCATCAAACTTGGTAGTAGTAATTTCCTTTACCAGAGATGCGGCTTCTTTCAATGTATATGCCTTCCCTGCTTCAACTTTGTCAGCGACTAACTTCTGATTTTTTGTCAGTTTACTCATTGTTCAAATTGAAGTTTAAATTATTCACCAGGGAAGTCACCCTTTACTGTGATACCCATGCTGCGGGCAGTACCAGCTACCATACGCATTGCACTTTCAACTGTGAAGCAGTTTAAGTCGGGCATCTTGTCTTCTGCGATTGCCTTAACCTGATCCCAAGTTATCTCAGCGATCTTGGTACGGTTAGGAGCAGCAGAACCGCTCTTCTTCTTGGCTGCTTCCAGCAATTGAATTGCTACAGGAGGAGTCTTTACTACGAAAGAGAAAGACTTGTCATTAAAGTAAGTAATGACAACAGGTAATACCTTACCAGCCTTGTCCTGAGTTCTGGCGTTGAACTGCTTGCAGAAATCCATGATGTTGATACCCTTAGAACCTAAAGCAGGACCTACGGGAGGTGATGGATTTGCAGCGCCGCCCTTAATCTGTAATTTGATTAATCCAGCAACTTCTTTAGCCATTGTTGTTTATTAAAATATTAAAATGTGACGATGAATAATGTGCGATACAGTACACGTAACATTGACCGTACGCTCTTATTCCTTTTCTACCTGCATAAAACCAAGGTCGAGGCCCGTACTGCGACCGAACACCTTAACGATGACAGTCACCTTTCGCTTCTCTTCGTCGATCTTTTCAATCACACCAGAGAAACCACTAAACGGTCCATCAGTAACCTTAACGTTCTCGCCTACGATGTAAGGAATTTCGATTTCCTGAGGTTCATTCTCAAGCTCGTCAACCTTACCGAGGATACGGTTCACCTCGCTCTCACGAAGGGGAGTGGGGTTATCCATTCCACCGAGGAAACCCAACACATTAGGTGTGTTGCGCAACTCGTGAACGGTTTCACCAACTAGTCTAGCCTCAACAAGAACATAGCCGGGAAGATAGAGACGTTCCTTGATAACTTGTTTGCTACCACGGAGTGCTTTCACCTTCTCGGTTGGAATGAGTACTTGCGAAACATGGCCACCGAGGCGGCCATTCTTAATTTCAGCATCAATGTACTCTTTAACCTTCATTTCTTTTCCGCTTACAGCACGCAAAACGTACCATGCCATTTCTGCTTGTGCCATATCAACTTAAATTTGAGGATAAATAAGTTGCATGATTGACTCAAATACCGTATCCATGAGATACACCACGAGTGCTATGATGATGGAAGCTGTTAACACAACAATCGCGCTGTGAGTCAACTCCTTTCTCGTAGGCCACGTGGTCTTATGAGATAATTCGTCGTATGAATCTTTGCAATATGCAATTACTTTCTGGAACATATATGTATCTATTAGCACGGGAAGAGAGGCTCGAACTCCCGACACCTGGTTTTGGAGACCAGTGCTCTACCAACTGAGCTATTCCCGTTTAATAGGGCTCGCCTCAAGATGGAGGCAAGCACCTATATTGTTTTATCGGTTAATCCCGCGTATTAGTCGAGGATTTCAGTAATCTGACCAGAACCTACTGTACGACCACCTTCACGGATAGCGAAGCGGAGACCTACGTTGATAGCTACAGCGTAGATGAGTTCTACAGAGATTTCTACGTTATCGCCAGGCATTACCATTTCAGTACCTTCGGGGAGGTGGATTTCACCTGTACAGTCCATAGTACGGAGATAGAACTGAGGACGATACTTGTTACCGAATGGAGTGTGACGACCACCCTCTTCCTTCTTCAATACATAGATAGAAGCCTTGAAGTGATCATGAGGAGTAATAGCACCTGGGTGTACAACTACCATACCACGCTTAACCTCAGCCTTATCGATACCACGGAGAAGCAAACCTACGTTATCACCAGCTTCACCCTCAGCAAGGATCTTACGGAACATCTCAACACCAGTAATAACTGACTTCTTGTCCTCACCAAGACCGAGCAACTGAACTTCATCACCTACCTTGCAACGACCTGTCTCAATACGACCTGTAGCAACAGTACCACGACCTGTAATTGAGAATACATCCTCGATAGGCATCAAGAATGGCTTATCAATCTCGCGCTCTGGCTCCTGAATCCACTCATCAACTGTATCCATCAAAGTCTCAACAGACTTAACCCACTTCTCAACACCATTCAAAGCACCGAGAGCAGAACCACGTACAATTGGAGTATCCTCCTCGTAACCATACTGCTCGAGGATCTCACGAAGCTCCATCTCAACGAGCTCAAGCATCTCCTCATCGTCAACCATATCGCACTTGTTCAAGAAAACAACCAAGCGAGGTACGTTTACCTGACGTGCAAGAAGTACGTGCTCACGTGTCTGTGGCATAGGACCATCAGTAGCAGCAACTACCAAGATAGCACCATCCATCTGAGCAGCACCAGTAACCATGTTCTTTACATAGTCAGCGTGTCCAGGACAGTCAACGTGTGCATAGTGACGCTTTGCTGTCTCATACTCGATGTGAGCAGAGTTGATAGTGATACCACGCTCTTTCTCCTCAGGAGCATTATCAATCTGATCGAATGACTTAACTGCCTCAGATGTACCGAGCTTCTCATTCAATACCTTAGAGATAGCAGCGGTCAGAGTAGTCTTACCATGGTCAACATGACCAATTGTACCAATGTTAACATGCGGTTTGGTACGCACGAATTCTTCTTTAGCCATAGCTTTTCTTTTTATTTATATAAATGAATAATCTGTTCCTCTACCATCCTAAGCATCTAGAACGATAGAGCTGTAACTGAGAGTTGAACTCAGGACCTCTTCCTTACCAAGGAAGTGCTCTACCACTGAGCTATTACAGCAAGTTAATAAATTGAGCGGAAAACGGGGCTCAAACCCGCGACCCCCAGCTTGGAAGGCTAGTGCTCTATCAACTGAGCTACTTCCGCAAGTTTTTTCTATAAAAAGAAGCAGGTGGGCAAAGATGGATTCGAACCACCGAAGGCGTAAGCCAGCAGATTTACAGTCTGCCCCATTTGGCCACTCTGGTATTTGCCCATGTTTCGTAGATGTCTCTCGGAAACGGGTGCAAAGTTAGGCATTATTTCTTTCGCACCAAATATTTCATGCTTTTTTTTTCAACAAAACGCTTTTTTTATTCTTTGTAAGGCCATTTCGCCTATTTAAAGCAAGTATTTGACGCTGACAAAGCACTATTATTATACATAGGTATATACTTCTCTCCATCCGTTATCACCCGTATTTGTTTACACCTTTCTAATACCGGAAATCATCTTTTTACTATGTTTTTTTACAATAATGCACTAACTTTGTCGCATTATGATACTATCTGACCAATACGATCCAATGGGACAAGCCATTTGGGACTACGCCACCCTTGGCAATGCACAACATCATTTAATTGTACAGTCGAGTCTATTTGACGACGACGAGATGCCGATTGAGACATTATTTCGCAAAGAATCTCACATGTCACGTATTGAACGTACCGCGCTCAATTTATGCAAAGGTCGCGTTTTGGACGTCGGAGCAGGAGCTGGCTGCCATACATTAGCTTTAGAAGCACGTGGATTGGACGTTACTTCTATTGACATTTCACCTCTTTCTACCAAAGCACGCACCTTACATGGTGCCCGGCATAGCATTTGTGCTGACATCTTTACAGCATCGTTTGACATCAAGTTTGATACCATCTTATTATTAATGAATGGATTAGGCATTGCGGGGAAGTTAAGCAATCTCTCCACTCTACTCCTTCGTTGCAAGAGTCTGCTTTCACCTGATGGAAAAATCTTAGCTGATTCTTCTGACCTCTGTTATCTATTTGACGATGACGAGGATTTCTCAACAAACGATCTAAATACCTACTATGGCGAAGTAGACTTCAACATGGTGTACGGAAAATGTAAGGGTAAATCATTTGATTGGCTGTACGTTGACTTCGATACTTTAAAAGACATAGCTCATACTTGTCAACTCGAAGCAACCAAGCTCGTCGAAGGAGAACATTTTGACTATTTGGCAGAAATTAAATAAACAAGACGCATACATCTTAGCCATCTCACAATTCATTGCAAAGCCGTTATTTCTATAAAAAAGTAAAGCGCTCTATAGTTTGTCGTAAAACTATAGAGCGCCTCATATACTATTATATATGTATTGCTAAATTCGATTACTGTTCTTTAGCTACACCAATTACTACGCGGTTAGAATCATTCTCCTTAAAGGGCTGAACTTGATCACCCTTGAAGTCGGTTGAAAGGCGTGAAGCATCAATACCATACTTCTCAATCAACATCTTCTTCACGTGTTCTGTACGCTTTTGTGAGATAGTACGGTTGATTTCTGCATTACCCGTACCTGCATCAGCATAACCTGTAAGCACAGCCTTTGCACTAGGATAATCCTTCATCCATTGTGCGAAAGCACGAAGTTTAGCTTCTTCCGTTCCTGTAACAGCAGAAGAACCAATGGTGAAGAACACTTCAGCCTTTGTTTCGTGCAACACACGCGCTGCGGGCTTTGGTTCTGGCTTAGGCTCAGGCTTTGATTCAGGAGCGGGAGTCTGTTGAGCTTGCTGCATTTGGTTGTAGTCTTGTTGAGAGACCATATTGGCATTATCTTCAGTAATGCGTTTGCGGCCAAACTTAAAGTTGATACCTGCCAATGCTTGCACTTGCCAATCGCCCTTACCATTCAACTTTGAGTTGAAACGGTCGTGATAGTTATTGGCAGTAACTTCAAGATTGATGCCTACCAAGCGGCTCAATTCGAAGTCGAGCATTGCACCTACGCGGAAGTTATGTACCAAGCGGTCATCGCTCCAACGAAGGTTTACATTATCATTCGTTACACTGGTGATATTATTACCTGCCAACTTATTCAAATCATCGTTATCCCAAGCATAGCCCAAGCCAACGCCACCCAACAAATAAGCATTTACTACGTGATGCTTATTAGGAGCAAACGCATTGCAAAGGTTGAACATAAGATCGAGGTTAGAGGTAACGAACTTATACTTGTAAGTTTTGTCAAGGCTTTTAAGTCCACCCTTCTCATTAATTCCGCTTACGTGCAAGCGTGCGCCTACTACGGGTGTAAACATTCCACCAATGTTCACAGCCCCAATTGGGGTAATGAGTTTCGTAGCATCATAATTGCCAAACGTTACTTGACCACCACCTTGTACACCTACAAAGGCATAAGGATAACCAGACTTTTTCTTTTCGCTTGCAACTTGCGCAAAAGTAGCCTGTGCCGAAACACCTGCTACGAGCAATGAAGCGAGTAGCATCTTAAAATTAATCATATTTATATGTTTTTATTGTTTTCCTAAACGCAAAGGTACATATTGTTTTTTAATGTTGCAAAGTTATAACGTAAATATATACAAGGGTATTCTAAAAATCTGTTTTTAATTGATAGTTATAAGGTTACATCACTTTAATAATCAACTAAACTAACTTTAGAACCTTAAAAGGTTGAACTGACTATTTTTTTAGAATCTGCCATAAAAAAATCCTTCAAAACTTTTATCGTTTTGAAGGATTTAATGCGGTGTGTACGGGACTCGAACCCGTGACCCCATGCGTGACAGGCATGTATTCTAACCAGCTGAACTAACACACCA
>ERZ1023670.172-NODE-172-length-22902-cov-14.704381_pt1 | contig 22902 bp, 25 predicted proteins | sample MGYA00380342_ERZ1023670 | MGnify/ENA primary metagenome ERZ1023670 (study PRJEB33179, sample SAMN07448984) | human gut metagenome | biome: Human-gut; feature: Human associated habitat; material: Faeces | host: Homo sapiens | place: India: Bhopal | collected...
AGTCTGATCGTACCCAGGACGAGGAGAATTTTGATGGTACGTCTTCGTCTCTGCCCTAAATTGAGCACTAACAAAAGAGACTTCTCAATTAGAATTTATACAATAATACAGTTGTAATGCTTGATATTATTATAGTGCGATATCCTGAGAATTGCATTCATAAAGCCATTAAAGGGGTGCCAGCTGAGGTAGAGAATGCTATATGTCAGCACTTCAAGGTTTTGGAACGTCCAGCCTCATGGGGGATGTTTTGTCTTAGTACAGGTGCCGAATTAAAGGAAAAATGCGAACAACTTTCACGTTTGACAGAAAAGCATCTTACGTTGAAGGGGTTGTTTCAGCTTCTTTGTGCAGTGAAGAATGAAGAAAAGGTGGTGCTTTTAAACGCCCAGGGCTTTCCTTGCTATGATGTGTATTGTTGGAGGTTTGCTTTGGCGAAATATGCTGAAGGGTATAACTTGTGTGAGGTGTATGAATACATAAAGTATAGGGATCGCGTCTCTCGTTACCCAAGATACGATATGTTGTATTTTGCAGACTTGGGTTATGAGCAATACTTCGGGGTTTGGGACAAGAGTCAACGGGTTTGTCGTTTCTGTGGAAAAAGAGATGGAGTGGGTAGTAGTAAGTCTATCTTTGGCCAGCCTAAGAACTCACATGCTATTTCATATTTTTTGGGCAATGATCACTTGTTTTGCTTAGAAGAGTGTAAGGATTGCAATGAGCGCTTTGGAGGAACAATAGAGAAGGACTTGTCGAACTACTATTCTTATTACAGGGCCTCAGAGGGAAGAAAAAGTAGAAACAATAATCCATTAACTGCTAAAGGATTCAATTTTGAGTATGAGAGTGGCCGCATGGATTTCTATTTTGACAAGTTCATAAACGTTTTGCCAAAGCCAGGTATGCCTTTTCCCAAGGAGGGCCTCAGACTAGGTCTTGAGCAAGAGGATCCGGTTTGCTTGCACAGCATCTATAGGCTACTTGTAAAATTTGTGATAGCATGTCTTCCAAACTATCTGCTTCCTGCTTTTTCTAAAACTGTCAAGTGGATAAATGAGGAAGTAAAGCCGAGTAGATTTCTTTTGCCTCCAGTATATCGTAACGAGGTGTTGCCAAGCGTTGATAGCCCAGTTCTTTGCGTGTATATCAGAAAGGATGATGGTAAAGATATGCCGTATTGTGTTGGTGAATTGCGCTTCATGAGCAACCTATATGTTTATGCCGTTCCTTATTGCTCTGAGCGTGACGTTAACTTCTCCGAAATGCCTAAAGTCTTGGATAGTTTTGTTAAGACATGCTATCCTGGAATAGAGTTTACTATCCAGAATTATTGTGATGACGAATTGAAAATGGTTGTCAATCATGTACTGATAGAAGGTGGAACTGATATTGTTTGCAAACCGCTTGACCAGGAGAGTGCGCCAAGGGAGAAGAATGTTGGAAGAAACGAAATGGGAAGATGATGCGTGAGTTTGGTACGACTGATTTGCATCCTGATAAAGGGTAAGTGAAATGATATTTGTTTTTAGTATACACTGCTGACCGCACACGAAGTCACTGAGAGTGATATACTGTGGTAGCGTTGGATGAAAAATAGAAAGATAAAGAAAATGAAAACATATATAGTTGTGGTATCTTGGGTTTCAGATACAGATCTTCTTAGATCTGCATTGTCCGACGTAGGAGAATATGTCTATCTGTTTGATAACGTTTTCCTGCTAAAATCATCATGGAAGCCAACAGAAATCAGAAATCGTTTAAAGAACAATTTTCCTATTAATACAAGCATATTTATTAGTAAACTTGTACGAGGGGCTGCATGGAGTAACGTTGAAGCGTCTAACATGTCCATAAAAGCAATGTATCAAGATGGCAAAGAATAAGAAGCAACAAAAAAAAATAGGTGAGGATTTTTGTTTCTCTTTTAGGAGTGGCAATATAGGAACAAGCGTTGAGGCTCGAAAGTTCTTTAATGACCATAAAAACGAAATAGATAATTGGTGGCTGAAAAATAGTACGATACCTATTTTTATAGATACTAATTTTATCTTAAACGCATACAGTTACCCTAGAAGTACTAGAGAACAGTTTGTGAATTTTTTAGCAATCAACAAGAATCGCATATATGTAACAGATCAAGTAGATGAAGAAATACAGCGCAAACGTCCAAATTTTATCGGTAACTATGTAAAATCGGTACAATCATTGTGTAAAGAATTGGTGTCCTTTTGCGATTTCGCAGATTTAGCAAAGTATTATGATAGTTTAATAGTAAAACTTGAAAACATAAAGAGTCGTCCAATAGTTCAAAATGACTACTGTCAGAATATACCTGATATTACCAAAGTCATTTCACACATAGAAGAATGGAGGACAGAAACTAAGGAGTCATGCGATAAGTTAACCCAAAACATAAGAGGTAAATTAGATGGCTTGCGTAATAAACTCGAAGCAGAACAAACGGAGGCTTGTGAGGACTCTGATATTGTACACGCAGTGTCTCAATGCAAGTTTTGTGAAAAGCTTTCTAAATCAGAGAAGATGTTTTTGGTTAATTTATACCAGGAATGTGTCGATGAACGCGAAAGAATGAAACAGAGGCCGGATAGGGTGAATTTGCAAATGTATACATTTCCAGGTCTAGGCGATATAAATAAGGAAAAGGAGTGTAAACAGAGAGAGGGGGATTTTTTTCATTACCATGAAATGCTTAGACAAATATTTTTGTTGAAAAAGAATGCAGTTTACTTGACTTCGGATGTTAAAAAAGGCGATACGACAACAAGTCAAATGGAGCCTTTTGATCATTATATTTGTAATTGTTTCTCTCTGACAGGTCATGTGTATTATTTAGTAGATAGTAAATCGATACCATTGGCTTCATTTCAGCCTTCAACTATTGATATAGATTCAGACTGTGACGAGGAAGATATGTCTGAGGCAATATCTTGTGGCCAGATTCACGAAGAAGGTGTGAGGTCGGTCAAGCCTTTCTTTAAAAGTGTGACTCGTGATGTGTTTTTAAGCGAACTACATACATGTGTTAGATGGGCAAATGAATATGGAGGTAAATATGTAAGTAAAGATTATTTTATCTATGGCATATTGGGGCATAAGGGGTATGAGTTTGCAAAGAGCCGCGAAATGCTGGATACTCTAGTTGAGGAAAAAATCGTAAAAATTGAAACGAATAGTACTGGCAAAGCGTGTCTGTTGGTCGAAAATGAGTAAAGGAAATGCGTACCATCAATCCAGCGTGACGGTCGCTGCAAAAAAAGTAACATTATGTGGAGTGGGGCTAAGCGTGGTAGTTTGTCTTTTATATTCGGAGACTCGTGGCGTCTAAGAAATTGGAGCGTCATCTAAAGATTAAGACGATTGATGGAGGTAAACTAAAAGTGATTTTAGGGAAGTCGCTGGTAAGATGGTCGGTAACTATAAGATCGAGCCTAAATTAGAAAAAAGAATAAAACAAAAGGTAGTTATGTTGTCAGTAATAGTACCAATATATAACGAGGAAAAGTATATAGCTAAGTGCATAGATAGTATATTAGAGCAAGATTATCCGAAGAATGATTTGGAGATAATCCTTGCGGATGGTATGAGTAAGGATCGTACACGAGAGATCGTGGCAGAATACACAGCCAAATATTCGTTTATTCGTCTGATAGACAATCCTAATCGAATTGCTCCATGGGCAATGAATTTAGGTATTAAGGAAGCCAAAGGAGATGTGGTTATGCGACTTGATGCGCATGCCACGTACGAGAAGAACTATTTCTCGGCTTTGGTGGCAGCGTTGGCGAAGTATAATGCTGACAATGTGGGTGCTGTGTGTCGTACTGATGTACTAAATAAGACGCCTAAGACACTTGCTATACGCGAAGTATTGAGTAATAAGTTTGGTGTGGGTAATTCAACCTTTCGTACAGGCATCACGGGAGCGCAAGAGGTAGAGACAGTTCCTTTCGGTTGTTGGAGGCGTGATGTTTTTGACAAGTATGGTATGTACGATGTGCGTTTGGTACGTAATCAAGATATAGAGCTGAACAAGCGCATTGTCCGTGGTGGTGGCAAAATAGTAATAGTGCCAGATACATACTGCACATATTTGGCACGTGAAAACTATAAGGCTTTGGCTAAAAATAATTTTGGCAACGGCAAATGGAATATCTTGACAGTATGTTACACTAAGGAGATGCGCTCCCTTTCGGTTCGTCATTTTGTTCCCTTGGCATTTGTGTTGTCACTTATCTTGCCTACGTTGGTGGGATTGGTATGGTGGCCGGCGCTGTGTGCAAGTGCTTTGGCTTTAGTGACTTATTTGTTGGCTTTAGGTAGTGTGAGTGTGAATTTGGCTATCTGTAAGAAACTGAATTTCTTTTATTTACTGACCAGTTTCATCGTGCTTCATGTGTCTTATGGATGGGGTTCGCTGGTAGGAATAGTAAAACTGCCGTTTACAAAGTGATATGTGCTTGTAATATAGCAGAGAATGAAAAATCTTGAAACGGTTCTTTTTGATCTTATCTCTTTCGGATTAGGCGAAAGAGTTGCTCGCCATGTTCCTTTGGCTGTTGATTGGGAATGTCTGTGGAAAATGGCGATTCAACAGGGTGTGTCGTCTATTTGTTTGGATGGATTGCACAGACTTGAAGAGCGGAAAGACGGTCTGGCTGCGATTCCTATGCCTTTGAAAATGCGATGGATAGCGTCTGTGATGAAGCAGGAGCAGGCGTATCATGGTCAGTGGAAGGCTGCAAAGGGATTGGCGGAACTATTTGGAAAGCATGGGATTGATACTTATGTGATGAAAGGTTTTTCGTTGAGCAGGCTTTATCCTATACCCGAGCATCGTCCTTGTACGGACATGGATTGCTATCTGAAGGGTGAGTATGAAGAGGGCAATAGGGTAGCAGAGATGAATGGTCTGACCGTGGACTGTAGCTATTACAAGCATTCAAAGATATTGCTTAGGGGATTGACAGTGGAGAATCATCAGTTTCTGTTGCCCATCAAGGGGAGTGGCAAGGCTAAGAGATTTGAACGTGAGTTGCGGTCATGGATTGACAATGGACGGAATGATTATATTGGTGATTCGCAGCTGAAAGCTACTTCTCCATTCTTTGACGTAGTCTATGTGTTGGCTCATGCGCAGGAACATTTCTTGAACGAGGGTATCATTCTTCGCCATATCTGTGATTGGGCAATGGTGCTGAAGGCGCATAGGGACAAAGTGGATTGGAACGAATGGAAGCGTGTGTGCGAGGTATATGGCATGCTGGCGTTTGGTTATGCCATGAGTCGGTTGGCCTGTAGGATATGTGGCGTAAGTGTTCCTTTTGATTGTCCTAAGGATGATGATGCTGACAGGCGTTTGCTCGATGATACGCTATATAGAAAAAATGAAGGCAATGGCAACCGATCGGATATGCAAGTGAGGATTGACTTGGTGAAAAATATATTGCGCAATAATTGGAAATACCGTTTCTTCTCGGACACTAATCCGCTTATGTTTTGTGGAAGACGTGTGTGGGGGTATTTATTTGATAAAGACGTGGATTAACATGATGATTTTTAAAAGACTCTTTGATATTATAGCATCCTTCTGTGGACTGCTTTTGATTTGGTGGATTTTCCCCATTATCGCTTTCTTGATTCATAAGAAGATGCCGGGTGGCCCCGCATTCTTCTGCCAAAAGCGTGTGGGCAAGGATGGTAAGCTCTTCACTTGCCATAAGTTTCGCTCCATGACGGTAAAGCATAACGGTTCTACAGTCTCTGTGGCTGGAGATAGCCGTATCACGCCTTTTGGCGCTAAACTCCGTCATTACAAGTTGGACGAGTTGCCTGGTTTGTGGGACGTGTTGATCGGGAACATGTCGTTTGTCGGTCCGCGTCCTGACGTGCCAGGGTATGCAGACAAGTTGCAAGGTGACGACAGGGATGTGTTGAAGCTTCGGCCGGGCATCACGGGTCCTGCTACATTGAAGTACAGATTAGAAGACGAGATGATTTCGGAATATGTGGCAAAGAAACAGGCAGAGGGGGATGAACGCCCAATGCAAGAGATTGCGACCGAATACAACGACAACGTGATCTATCCAGACAAAGTGCGCCTGAACTGCTACTACTATCGCCATTACTCGTTTTGGAAGGATATCGAAATGATATTTGCCACGGTACTGGGATTCAAAGTGAAGTTTGCTGGTGAGGAAGTGTAGGATGCTTTGCCTCTCTTCGGGCTTTGACCTAGTTGCAAGGAAGTAGCTGCTGAATAATTTGAGTTTGGTAGGTACATAGGGGGGTATCCGCAAGAAAGATGGGGATAAGTACTATCGGACTATGCTTCCATGTCTCTATGTTGAGAAAACAAGTGAGGTGATGGGGTGCGCTTAGGTTCCCCTTCACCCTAAAAACGATAGTAATTCTTTCTTAAATATGCGTAACTGCTTGAAAAATAGCGGGGATGTTGTATTGGTGATATACAAAATATCGTGAGTAAATAAAATGGTAAAGCAGGTATGATTGCATAGGCGTGAGCTTGTGGAGCGAAACCCCTACCTGCTGCCTGAAATGAAGTGATACAGTATAGCGTAAGATATAAAATGGTTTTTTGTTCGGATTCTTTGGTAGAACAGGTGTGGAATAAGGCCCAAATTGTTCCGGGATACAATATGTCTATATGGAGGCAAGATTTTGCAGGAGCATGGATTCGAAGAGATCAGTATGGAATACAATCTAGTTTCGGCTGGGTGATTGGCCATCTTTTGCCACAAAGTAGAGGGGGGACTGATGAACTGTTAAATTTGGTCCCCTTGCATTGGCGAAATAATGAGACGAAGGGTAATGATGAATTGGAATTTCAAACTTCCATAACGTCAAAAGGAAATAGAAATATTGAAAGAAGAAGACAATGGATAGTCAATCAATAGTGTCAGAAATATCAGAGCCTAATGTCATTGCCAGAGTAGAAAAAGAAAAAGAAGAAACAGAAAAAACATTTCGAAAACTGCTACAGTGGAGTGCGATTTTATGTGTTTCTATACTTTTACTTTTTGTTTGGAACCAATGGGCAACGTTTGATCTGTCAAGTACCATCAAAGATGATATATTTAGTGCATATGGTGATTTTATAGGTGGTGTTTTAGGAACAGTCGTTTCCTTGTATTCAGTCTATATGCTTGTAAAGACTTTACAGAATCAGATTTCTGCTAATGCGGATGTTAGAATTGCAAATTTAGAAACGATAAGGGCTAATAAAAAACTTATAACCCAGTCGGAATTACAAATATTTGACAACCGTTTCTCTATGTTGCTGGATCTTTATCATAAGGCAATAGACAATTATGGAGCTCATGATAATAATGAGACTCCAAAGGGGCGTGGTTGTTTTGAAAAAAGACTTGACGAGTTTAGGAATAATGGCTTTGACAATCGAACTGAGTACAAACGTCGTTCAATCGGGGCTGTTTCTGAATATCAAAAGTTCTATTCTAAATATCGCCATGAAATATCAGTTCATTTTAGAATGTTGTATCTGCTTGCTAAATTGACAGCAGAAGAAAAAATGGAGGATGAGAAATATAGAGTCTCGTACGCTAAGTGTATAATGGGGCAATTAAGCGAAGGCGAAATGCTGCTACTTAGATATAATTGTTATACTACCTATGGAAAACTAATGGGACAATACATAAACCAATTTAATTTGCTTAAACACCTTCCTATTATGAGCCTATTGGAATTTAATAATTGGAGAAAAGCTATTGGGGACCAAGAAAAGATAAATGCTTTAGATCAGGTTGCTTTGAATTTAAAACGAACAATGTCAAAAATGATTGATGAAGAAGGGGAGGTGACAAAAACAACAAAGTATTCATCAAGATATGATGTGTCAATATGCCTTTCAAAAAATCACGACGTCTTTGATATTGTTTTTACAAAAAGCAAGAAGAGAAAAAAAGGTGGAGCGATTAAAAGACCAGTAGAGGAGGCTGCATTTGATGCTTTTAATGAAAAAGATTTGCCTGATTTCTTAAAAGAAGTTTGTGTGGAAATGTTTGTCTATTCGAATTTTTGTCATTTTAATGGTGATGATCACAGAATTGTTACATCTGAAGTTGACGTAAATGATCAAGAAAAACTTGTAGTGAAAATAAAGGTTGAACGTAATAAGATACCTTTGGTTCTTGCTCAGCATCAAATTGCCCCAAGTCGTGATGTTTCTAAGCAATAGGTTATTTGTGTATAAGTGATTGCTGAAAGCTGTATTGTGTACCATATAAGTTGTGTTGTGTCTTTAAATTAATCAGATAGTGTAAGGATATGACAGAGTGGTAACAATAACACATTTTTTCATAGTCAAAGCAAGATGGTGGCGAATTATTTGCCAGTGTCGAGGAAATAGCGTAAATTTGCGATTGAGATGGGCAATTATTGCCTCGTCAACATGCAATTATGATAGCTGATAAGATAGAAAAAATATGGAATCCTTGTCAATCGCGAGGCTACCGTCCTTTCTTTTCTCGAAGATGTTCTTCAGAGATAGAACGTGTTGCAGTCAATACTACGAGCGAGTGTGGTGTGATTTTCATGAAGACGGTCAATTATGCGAAAGCAGAAAAGGAGAGTCTTGTAGGTGTTATTGTTTTGTCTCGAAGTATGTATCCTTCTGTTGCTGGTTGCAGAAACTAAAATAGGCTGGGAGTGCATGTGGAAATATCTATTGTATATAGAAAGACATAGTTTGAGCCGATGGGTATTGACGAAAATAACAGAATAAATTTTGTTTCTTTTGATGCGAAATCTTTGGATCTTCAGAAAAAGGCCGTCGCTCATTTGAAATCTGATCTCGTTGACAAGGTCAAAAGAGGAATATTGTCTCGATATTTGTACAAATACCGTACTTTAGAAGAATGCAAGGATATATGGAATCAGAAAAAATTAATGATATAGTAGAAGGTACCTTTACCAAGGTGGATCTTTCTGTTGTGAATAAACACCACGGATTGAATTGGAAAGGTCAACTCCAAGCCGTTTTAAATTTTGTTCCTGGATGTGGTGGATTCTTGGCACAGGAGCTCCAAAACTATCTAGATTATCGTGATAATGAATTCCTTAGGAAATATACAACTTATATTATGGAATTGTCTGATATATCTGTTGATGATCGCCTAGAATTTGCTAAAGAAGTTGGAGCTAAAGCAAAAGATGCTCCTGGAAATGTTATCGCTAATATGGTGGATAGTCTGGATAATATTAATAAGGAGCGATATTATGCAAGACTATCAAAGGCAAGAATCCGTGGTGATATATCCATTGAGGATTTCTTTAGACTCACGACAGTACTAGTAAGAATTCCGTATACGGATCTGGATAATCTGCCATTGTATCAGCATGACTACTATGATGAGGATGGAGATACTGAGCTGCTCTATTCTACTGGAGTATTACGTATGGCCGAAATAGGTGAAGAGGGAGATAAATATATCCTTTCGCCTCTCGGTGTTAAGTTTATGAAATGGGCACTAGAGTCACCTGTTGAGGTAAAGAAAATATCAGGTACTAGTACGAGTATGGCTTGGAGCCCGATAGGAGAGGACGAGATTGACGAAATAATAGATAAACATGGGGCTGAAAAACAATATAAAGAATCAGACCAGGCTATGTTTGATTATGACGTATTGAGGGGTAAATAGCCTTTTATCGTGATCAAATTCATGGCCAATTCCGAATAGTAGCCTGTCTTTGCCGTATATCTGTTATAGCATTTTTCAGTAGCGTAAAAAATGTTTATTTGCTATAGCTCATAAATAAACAACCCGTGATGTATTTATGACACAGGAGGTTATTGATTTCTATCATTTCGATTCTCTTTGGCGAATCATGAAAGGTGAAGAGAAGCGCGGAAAGTTGAGGGCGGATTTCTATTCATCGGAAGTGAAGGAGATTTCTGGAGTTTTGAAATCGCTTCGTTCCCAACTACGCTCTTCTCCTAAGGAGGAGCGTGACTCGCTCCAGCAAGATATCCAGGATCTGAAAGACGAAATGGATGAGAGGAAAAAGGAGGAGTTGAAGAAAAAGGCGTTAGATATCAGTAGGGGAAAGGCCAAACTGGAAATAAAATCTCTTACCATCAAAGGGCATAGGGCATTTGCCTCAAACAACTTGGATACGGTGCTCGTCAGTCAGATTGTCAAGTTGGAATTGAAAAGGTGCTACAGGCTTTATCCTGCGAATAGGGATGTGATTATAGAGCAGATAAAGGGATTGCTGGATAATGGCATGTCCAAAATAGTGATCCGTGCTGATATCCGTAGCTTTTTTGAGTCAATACCTCAGCAGGGGCTCGTCAGCAAACTGGCTGATGACGGATTCGTCTCGAAAAAGACGGTGAAATACCTGAAAGGGCTCTTTTATGCGTATAATGACAAAGCTGAAAACAAGGAGGGAATGGGGCTTCCAAGGGGACTGTCTTTCTCGTCTCATTTGGCAGAGCTCTTTATGCGTCCTATAGATGAGAGAATCAGGCAAACAGAGGGGGTGTACTACTACAAGAGGTATGTGGATGATATCTTGATAGTGGCAGATCCTGCAAAAGGGGACGAGGAGCATTACTGGAATGTGGTGGATGGTGTTTTTAAAGAGAGAGGTCTGGCGCTGCACAATGGTTCGGAGAAGAAATACATAGCGTGTTGGGATGGGACGACTATGGAGAAAGAGTTTGACTATTTGGGGGATAAATTTGTATATAAGAAGGGGAAACTGGACGTATGCTTGTCGCAGAAGCGTTATCAAAAATACAAAACTCTTATCGACGCCATTTTTGAAATTTATGCGCAGTGTTCGCATTATCGTAGGAGGGTCGATACTCGTGGCCAAGAAGTTCCACGACGTGACGCCTTGCATCAGTTGTTTGACCGTCTGGAAGTCTTGACTTCTAACGGGTTGCTCTCTGGGCGTAAGAATTTTGTGGCGACGGGTGTTTATTACTCAAATAAACATTTGACGAATCTAGCGCAGTTGGAAGAATTGGATGGGTATTTGGCAGAAAAGATTGATTGTAAGGAGACGTTTTGCCCTCCAGCCACTCTGTTCAATTACGGAAAAGATAATGGGTACAAGAAGAACGTGGACCTCATCGTGAGCAAGCTGCATGGTTTCTCGTTTGTTCGAGGATTCAGGGAGCGGAGGATTCATAAGGACAATCGTTTCGGCAGGGTGTTGCTTGATCTGCAGCGTATCTATTATTCAAGAAAGGACAGGGAAGATGAGTAAGTTGCTTCGTGTCTCTAAGTCGAAGTGTCGGGTGGTCATTTCTGACGTGCTTCCTTATGAACGGCCTGTGTTTTACTCCAATCGTTTCTTTGCCCGCTTTTTGAAGTATTACGGGATAGAGGTGGAGGAGGGGATGCTTGTGGCCCGTCGTCATAGTGATGAACCTGGGCTGAAGGATTTTTTGGAGATTCTGGGGGGACGGAAGGGCGCAGAGCGTCGTAGCTTTCAGTATTCGATAAGCAAGGACGGGCATCGGGAAGGGCGTAGGCTGACGGTGGTCCACCCCTTTCACCAGGTGGAAATGGTGGATTTTTATGATCGCTACAAGATGCTGATCATAGACTACTGTATGCGAAGTAACTTCTCAATACGTTTCCCGTACAAGGTGGCTGATTGTCAGAAAAAGCAGAAAGGATTCCACAAGGTGTATTCAGATGATGCTAGTCCCGTTGATACAAGCGAGAGTTTGAAGCATTTTTTCGCGTACAAGTATTTCAAGAATATCAATTTCTTCTATGGGGACTATCGCTTTCTGCGCGCGGAGAAGAAATTCCGATGCATGACCAAGTTGGATTTGAAGCATTGTTTTGATAGTATCCAGCCGGAGTCTTTGTCCATGGCGATGTTTGATCATGAAATGGAGGACTGTAAAGGAAGCATGGCGTATGATTTTTGGCGGCTGCAGGATAAATTTCGTGTTTCTAAAGAGGGAATCATCATTGGACCCGAGTTTTCGCGGATTTATGCTGAGATTATTCTTCAGCGGATAGACCGCAATGTGGAAAGACGCATGGGGGAAGACAATAAAGTGCGCAATAGGGATTATGTCTTCTACCGTTATGTTGACGATGGATTTCTGTATTTTAATGTTAGAGAGGATCGGAATCGCTTTTTCTCTTTGTATCGATCTGAGTTGAAGAAATGCGGGCTTAGTATCAATAAAGAGAAGGTGGTGGAGTTTGCTCAGCGGCCTTTTGTCGAGGCTATATCTATTGCCAAGGGGCTGATCTTGCGTTTGATAAACGAACGCTTTCAGAATCGTCTGGATACTTTTAAAGGGTTTGTCCATTCTCAAAACAATCGCTTTGACACGCCTGCTGTCTTGGATTTTAAGACTTTTGTCAACGAGGTGCGCACCATTATGTGTACATGCGGTGAGAATATGAAATACAAGGATATAACCTCCTTTCTTCTGGGTGTGATACAAAAGAGAGTGGGGCTTCTCGTCCGTGATTTCAATCTCTTGTATGCTCAGTATTGCCAGGCGATAGCTGATGGGAGTATCAATGATAAAGGGCTGGAAATCAAGGAGAAATATGAGCGGGGGTTCATAGATTTTGCCAAAAGTATTGTAGAGGTGGTCTTCTATTTCCTAAGTTGCGATATGCGTATGAGCACCTCGCTGAAGGTGGTTTCGATAATCAATAAGTTGCAGCTCTTTGTGCGCGGTAGATATCAGATAGATGAGTGTTTGATGTCAGAGAAATTTCCTGCATATTTCGTGGAGACTCTGGATGACAAGATAAGTGACGAGATAGCCTCTTTTTTATTGAATGCGACACCGGAGAAATATAACTTGATGGAGCTCTTGAATATCTTGGAAGTGGAGAAAATCATGTTGCCGAAAAATCAAATAGCACCCAAGGTGTTGACTGATTTTTGGAAGAAATGTGAGAAGAAGTCGGCAGGCTTGAATTTCTTTTCAGTTTTTGAAATGCTGCATTTTATCAAGGACGCTGCGGGGTATCATGACCTGAGAGATCGTCTCTTGGGGTGGATAGGCCAGCAGGTAAAGACACTGACAGATGCAACGGAAAGCAATACTGAGGCCGTGCTGACTTTCATGGAAACGATGTGTTGCCCCTGGATTGATCAGGAAGTGAAGAAGAAATATGCCCGTGCGTTATGCGGGGATGCTTCTGACAAGTTGTACAGATTTGCTCAGAAACAGAAGAATTTATTTATACAGTGGCATGGTTATCGGCTGGATGATGCTATTCAGCATGTCAACAGTGCCGAGGTATACTAGAAAGATATTACAACCGATGCCCTTAGCAGTTTTTACACACACAATCGGTGACAAGACAGCCTAAACCGTTGTCTTTAGGGGCGCCTCTAAAGGGCGGGCGCTCCTACCTTTTTAAAAATATGGGGACGGTTGCGGATTTTTCTCAAGCTTTAAATGGATTCCATCTCTCGAAAGCGGGGTATGGCGAGAAGCATTATCACTCTATAGAGTCTTTGTGTGCTGTCGCAAAGGAGTTTTTTGAGGATGAACTGGGGAAAATTGATGAGCGTGAGTTTGGGCATATACATTTGTTTGGGGCGAAGGCCTGCGAGAAGAAGGACCGGCTCACAAGGTGGATTGTCCCCATCATAAAAGAGATCAACGTTCTCGTTAAAGCTGAGACGAACAATGAACTGTATGCAGCAGATGGGCTTTACCGTTTGTTGTTTGATGAGAAAACTGGGTTGCCACAATATAAGCACCTAACGTCTGTCGTCAAGAAGCATACCGATTTTTATCGGGTTCGGGATGCTAAAAAATATGAGTTGTATGATAGAAAGGGCATGTTTGTCTTGTCCGACCGCTTGGAGCACCTTGTGGGGCCAGGGCGTTTCAATCCCTCGGGTTATGCGTGTCTCTATCTTGCCTCTAACTTGTATCTTGCATGGGAGGAATGTAGAAGGCCTGACTTTGACACCTTCAATTTTTCGCGTTTTCAGAATACTCGGGATCTTGAGGTAATTGACTTGACGATTCGTAGGAAGTTTTATTATCGGGAGCATTTTCTCTTGGCTTACTTGGCCCTTCTGTGTACTGCAAAGGCGATAGACGAGGATAAGCACAAGTTTCAATATGTGGTGCCTCAAATGATGATGAAGGTGCTATGTGCATGTCAGCGACAAAGAGAAAAAACGGCAAAGGGTGCGCCGATGATAGATGGGATCAAGTATATGACCTCACGTAGTTATGATCAGAAAGATTTGCTGTTTGATGATAGGCAACTCACGGAGGCTTATGTTTTTCCTCAGCATCCTCATGGTGATGATAAAGACGTGTGCCCCTATTTGACGAGGTTGTTTAGGCTGACTGAGCCCAGGAGCTACTTTTTGTTCAAGTCTCATAGGTTCCAGTTCTTTAATAGAACGGCTTACGTATCTCGTTATCAAGACTCTTTGTTCTATCAGATGGAGGAAACTCTGAAAAAGGATAGGTTGGCAAAGTATAATATAAAGGATAAATAGGCTATAATCTGCAAGATGATGGCGAATTATTTGCTAGTGTCGAGGAAATAGCGTAAATTTGCGATTGGGACGGGCATTAGTGGTTCGCCAACATCCAATTATGATAGCTGACAAGATAGAATACATCATCATGCTCGTGAAGCTCTTCGCCCGTCGTTTTGAGCTAAGCTATATGCAGGCTTTCCACTATGTCTGTCTGCATGATGGCATAGAGTTTGCGGAGAGGCACTACAATATTCTTCACACGCTGACGTTTGAGGACCAGGTGGATGCGCTTGCCGCTTATTGTCATAGAAAGGGAGGGCTGTTGGTATGAAGTTATATCATGGGTCTAATATGAAGGTGGAGGTTATTGACCTTGCTAAGTCTCTCCCCGCAAAGGACTTTGGACGTGCTATTAAACTTCTTCGTGGCTTATGAATGTGACAGATAAAGATTTTCAATATATGCTGGAGTCTATGGAGCGCAATCTCGCCACTCTTCTCGTCGAAAAGAGAGGGATGACGATTCGTCAAGCTCTCAGTGTGTTGTATGACTCTGAAACTTATCGCTTGCTGCAGATTTCGAATACAGGGCTATATTTTCAGTCTCCTCTATATGTGTATTCGTTTTTGCAGGAAGAAATGGATAGGGGGAGAATATCTGGACTTCAAGGATGTCGAGGAGGCTAACAAGTTAAGTCGCGAGTTCGTTGCTGGTTCCGAAGATTCTCCGATTGGCACGGGCAAGGAACCTGAACTTCCACGGTCGTACGGAAAAGAAAAGAAAAAATCGAGGACGCTGTATTGGTGATATACGAAAAATCTATTGTGAAACAAGTACAAAGAAAAAGAGTGTGCCTTGTGTGACACACTCTTGCTATTAAAATTCGTTATCTAAAATCTCCATCATTTGAGCGGCAGTAATGACTTTGGGTGTCTTTGGGAAATGCTTGAGGTTGCCAGTGACGAGGAACGAGTCCTCCTTGCTTAAAGAGACTTCGTAGAACACACGATCGTCTTCGTCTGGCATATCACCATCAAATGGGATACGTTCAGAATGTACTCCGCATTTCTTTATATACTCAAGAATGGCATTAATTTGCTCTTCGCTTATCCTGAATTTAGGACGATGCAGAACTTCGTAATATTCGGAAAGAATTTCTTCATTGAAAACTGGAATGATCCTGTTTTGAAACACATTAGCAACAACTTTTACTGTTGCAGCCAGCGGATTCTTGCTTATTCTTGAAGATACAAGAATATTAGTGTCAATCACCGCATATATCATTGTTGCGCTCCTTTCTTAATCGTCTGACTTCGTTTATCTCTGCGTTAATCTCATCTAAAGTCATTTCAGGCTCATTGCTGTTTTCCGCATCAGCACGTAGTTTGTTGAATACGTTCAATGCTTTTTCTCTAATGTCATCCTCAGAGTCCGCAGAAATAATGAAAGGAATTCTTCGGCAACGTATCACAGCCTTTACAAAGATGTTGATAGCCGTGTTTGCGCTCATGCCAAACTGGGCGCAGAGTTCGTCGAATATTGCTTTCTGCTTTTTGTCCAAACGGACTGTCATAGATGTCTGTGCCATATTATTCGGATAATTTGGTGAAATATAAATGTGATTATGGCGCAAATTTACTGCATTATGGCGTAAGTACAAAATAATTTAACGATATTTTTTATGTTGGAAGAAAGAAAAACTATTTACTTGTGTCTTGCCCACATGAGGGAGGCGGGTGTGGAACAGAAGTAAGTATTCGATGAAAGCCGTTTGGCTCGGCAGAAAAAAAGCTTGCGTCTTTGTGCCGAATTTCAAATAATTCTTCTAAAGGAGTTTTTTCTCTGATTTTATTTGTATCTTTGCATAAAACTTAGACGTCATGCAGACAATAGAAATACGAAATATTGGACCTTTGGTGGAAACGGGAAATGTTCCAGTTTCTCAAGTTATGTTGTTGATCGGCGAGCAGAGCACTGGAAAGAGTACTTTCATGAAGATTCTGTGTTTTTGCTGCTGGCTCGAAAAGCAGGTGATGATAGGTGGGGAGGGGATCGTTTCTAAGTACACGCATTATTATCGCTTTTGGAATGAACTGAAGAAATATCATCATCTCAATGACGACTTTCTGTCGGATAGCAGCTATATAAAATATGATGGCCCTGCTATCCAGATAGAGATGGACGGAAAGAAGCGGAATGCGAAGATAGTAAGAAAGGCCAACTTTGCGGAAAACAAGCACAATCTAAAAATCAGTTTCTTGCCTTCGGAACGCAATTTGTTGTCGTCTATCCAGAATATCGAGAATTTGTACAGGTCAAAGGAGGTTGATGTGTTGTTCAATTATATTTTGGAATGGGGGGAGGCACGGGCGCAGTTTGATGCTGCGCATCCGCTCAACTTGGTTTTTGTTGACAGAATGAAGTATCACTTTGATGCCAAGAACGGTGATGTTTTGACTCTTGCCGATGGCCGCTCAAAAATCAAGCCGTATTATGCTTCGAGTGGTGTGCAGTCGGCTTTGCCTATACAGGTGCTGGCTACTTATCTTGCGGCTGAGGTGGGAACTGTGGCCAAAAAGAGTCCTGCAGAGTATTTGAAGCAATTTGACAATTTGGATCCTAAAAATGTAAAGGCTCTGCTCACGGAATGGAATAATTTCCAGAATCGGTCATCTTACCAGTCGTTTCACATGTTTGTTGAAGAGTTGGAGCAGAACTTGTTTCCAAAGGCTCAGTTTGAGCTTGTCAAGCTGTTGGTGGGCCTCTTAAAGCAGATGGAAAAGAAACCTACGGGATATAAGAGTACTGTGTTTTTGACAACGCACAGTCCGTACGTCTTGACGGCTTTGAATGTTATGATGTTGGCTTCGGTGGCTTATGGCAAATCTCCTGAGAGGGTCAGGGAGTTGGGGCTTGAGGAATATGTTCTTCCCTATGGCTCTTACTCGGCATATTGCATTAAGGACGGTCGTTTTGAGAGCATTGTCGATGAGGAGTATGATTTTATAAAGGGTGATTTCTTGGACTCTGTCTCGGAAATGGTGGATAGTTATACTTTTGAATTAAACTCAATCGTCTCTGGAGGCGCGGAAGGATGAGTTGCGCGCTTTGACCTCAATGATCTTTATCCCTATCCGAGTGGCGGCGTAGCGCAGAGCGATACTGCGATGGGGAACTATTCAATTCTTTTTTTATTTTTTTGATCCTTGGTGCTTTCCGCCAAGTCGGTATGTCATCCTTGCAGCATGCGGGGGTGGCTATGGTGGCGTGATGGTATGGGGCTGAGGACGCATTGTATTGAATCATCATTTGTACTAAAAATATTATTTCAACTATGGAAAGAAAAACGATTTATCTTTGTCTTGCCCACATGAGTGAGGCGGGTTTGGAACAGAAATATGTGAAGGAGGCGTTTGACACCAACTGGGTGGTGCCGATGGGCCCGAACGTGAATGCTTTCGAGGCGGACCTGGAGGCGTTTGTCAACAGCGGGAAGGATGGCGCCGCGGATCTGGACAGAAAGGTGGTGTGTCTCTCGGCTGGCACGGCTGCCGTCCACCTGGCGTTGATCGGCTGTGGTGTGAAGGCTGGCGACGAGGTGCTGGTGCAGAGTTTCACGTTCTGTGCTTCTTCCCATCCGATCACGTATCTCGGGGCCAAGCCGGTCTTTGTGGGTTCGGAGCAGGAGACGTGGAACATGGATCCGGCCTTGCTGGAGCAGGCGATCCTTGACCGCAAGGAGAAGACGGGCCGCCTGCCGAAGGCGATTGTGCCCGTGGCACTCTATGGCATGCCTTACCGTATCGACGAGATCATGGCGATAGCGGAGAAGTATGGCATCCCCGTGGTGGAGGATGCTGCCGAGGGTATGGGATCGCGCTTTGACGGCCGGGTGCTGGGCACGTTTGGCCGCTATGGTGTGCTTTCGTTCAACGGCAACAAGATGATTACTACCTCGGGTGGCGGTGCGCTGGTCTGTCGCAATGCGGAGGAGGCCAACGAGGTGATGTGGTATGCTACGCAGGCGCGGGATGCTTATCCTTACTACCAGCATACGGCGATCGGCTACAACTATCGCATGTCGAACGTCTGTGCGGGAATTGGCCGTGGACAGATGACGGTGCTGGACGACCACATTGATCACCACAAGCATGTGCAGGGACTCTACGAGGAGTTGCTGGCGGAGGTGCCGGGCGTGCATATCCATCGGCAGCCGACGGATCCTCGCTATGACGCCAACTTCTGGCTTTGTGCTGCGACGCTGGACGAGGACGTGAGAATCCAGGGGCAGGAGAATGCTTACAAGGAGGTGGTGAAGACGGCCGTGGGTGGTGCCGCGGGTGTGATCCATGCGGTGGACACGGCCGTGACGGACTGCCAGCCCAATGAGAATATCGAGGCGCTGCGCGTGTTTATGCTCTCGAAGCGGGTGGAGTGTCGTCCGCTGTGGAAGCCAATGCACAAGCAGCCGGTCTATGCGGGTGCGTCGGTCTATACCAACGGTATCGAGGAGCAGCTCTTCAAGGTGGGTTTCTGTCTGCCTGCGGGTCCCTGTGTGACGGACGATGACGTCCGCTATATCGTGGACTGCATCAAAGAGGCGATCGTGCAGTAGCTTGAGGTGTAGAATGGTTGCGAAAGGTTGAGTCAAGCAACATCAGATTATTTTGTTCAGATGGCAGATGCTGAATGGGGTAAAATGTGGAATGCGAGAACCTTGAACGAAGAACGAATCGAGAGTTTTTGTTGCTGAATAATTTGCATGTGTCGGGAAAATGCCGTAATTTTGCGAGCACTTAGATCCTCTAATGGAGCGTGTGGATAGGATATGACGAAAATGTATAGCAAGCAACGACTTGAAAAGGTGGTTATCAAAGGTTATAAATCAATAAGCTTTGATAACCCTGTGACCCTTTCTCTTGGTTCTGTTAATCTATTGCTTGGGGCTAACGGTGCTGGGAAGAGTAATATAGTCAGCTTCTTCAAGATGCTGAATTATATGATGAGCAAATCGTTTGCGCGCTATGTAGAGACGGTCGGTACTGCAAACTCTTTGTTGCACTACGGTTCAAAGCGGACGCCTGGCCTGGAGGGCACTTTGACTTTTTCAGATGGGAAGTCAGAAGATATATATCACTTCAGGCTCTCTAATGCTGCCCCTGATCGCTTGATCGTAACCGAGGAGACCATACGTTGGCACAGACAAGGTGAAGATAAACCTTACGAGGCGATATTGGATCCTGTGTTTAAGGAGTCTGCATTGGTTGACTGTCCAGAATCTGTGGCTAAGTCTATTTATTGGATGTTGTCAAACTGTAAGGTCTATCAGTTTCATGACTCTTCTGCTGCAGGCCCTTTGCGTCAGGCTTGCCCTGTAGTGACTTCAAACTACTTGCAGGCTCATGGAAACAATTTGCCCAGCTTCCTCTATTTCTTGCGCGAGAATCATAAGGACTCGTACGATCGTATCGTCAGTTATGTAAAAGATGTTGTGCCGCAGTTTGAGGACTTTTATTTGGAGCCAGTGGGCAGCACCATCTCGCTCAGGTGGATTGATAATTCTGCCACCGATTATGTGTTTAATGCTCATCAGTTCTCTGACGGTTCTATTCGTTTTATAGCTTTAGCAACTCTCTTGTTGCAATCGAAAGAAACAAAGCCCAATGTCATTATTTTGGACGAACCAGAGTTGGGCCTTCATCCTTATGCCGTGGCACAATTGGCTCAAATGGTAAAGGATGCGGCGGTTCATTCTCAGATAATTATAGCGTCGCAGAGTAAGGACTTGGTGGATTGCTTTGATATAGGCAATGTGTCGGTTGTTGAAATGGATGAGGAAGGACTGTGTACAACAGTGAAAACTTTGGACGAGAGGAACTATAAGCTATGGCTCGAACGTTATGCCATCAGCGAGCTGTGGGACAAGAACATCATTGGAGGACGACCAGTATGAGGGCTGTAATAATTCATGTGCTTTGTGAGGGACAAACGGAGCAAGGGTTTGTGGAGGAAGTGCTCAAGCCGTATTTGATAGAGCAAGGTGTTAGTTCCGTGAAGAGCGTCCTTGTGACTACTAATAAGAAGAAAAATGCCCGTGGAGGATTGGTGGCCTACCAGCATGCATTCGATGACTTGTCTATCTTGATGAAGTCTAATCGTGATGGTGAGTATGAGAAGCATGTCTTTACGACCATGTTCGACTTGTATGCGTTGCCAAATGATTTTCCAGGATATTCGGAGGCGAATTCCATAGGCGATAGATACGAAAGGGTCTTGTCATTTGAGAAGGCGTTTTCCAAGGCTGTTGCGTCTGAAAGGTTTATCCCGTACATACAGTTGCATGAGTACGAGGCTCTTGTCTTTTGTGGTTTGGATTATTTGCTGCAGATGTACAAGGGGTGTGAGAAAAGTATTGAAAAACTTAAGTTGGATTTGACAAAAGTAGATAATCCAGAGTTGATCAATGACAATCCGGCAACGGCTCCGAGCAAGCGAATCATCAAGGCCATCGAGGGCGAAAAGAAAAAGCGCTATAACTATGACAAGCCAAAAGCTGGAAAGTTTGTAGCTCAAAAAGTCGGTATGGAAACGCTTCGTTCCCAATGTCCGCATTTCAACGAATGGGTAGAGAAGCTGATGTCCACATGTGACTGCGCGTGACCGTAGCAGTGTATGGATAGACCCTTGCTCTGAGAGTGGAATGGCATGAGTACATGGATTTTATGCTGAAGGATAATTGTACAGCATAAAATCCATGGGCGTGGTTTACACTCGATCTGAGGTCGTGATTTTTATTATTTGCGAAACGGCATAGAGGGGGATGACGCTGACATGGCGGGCGGTATCTCCGTCTTCTTTGTCGGTGTGGCTGAACGATCCGAAATTTTCTAATGAGCAGCGAATGGCTTCCGTGAGGTGCTTTTCGCGCATGAACGACCATAGGCTTTTCATGCCGCCTTGGCTTCCTGCCTTGACTTCGATGGGTAGGATCTGAAGGTGGGATGGTAGCAGATAGTCGATCTCTGCTAATGAGTTTTTGGACAGGCGCACCCAATAGTATAATTCATGGCGCAGGTTGGGGGTCATATAGTGAAGCATTTCCAACCCTACGACAAGCTCTGCTATGGTGCCCTTGTTGACAAGGTCGGCTGCCGTGGAGGTAAGGATCTGAGTGGCAAGCGTGGTCGTGTCTCCTGTCGTAATGCCCAAGAGGCGCAACATAAGGCCACAGTCGAAAAATAGGATCTTGCGATAGGAATGGTCTGCCTCGCTACCTAATGGAAGTCCGTTGGCGCTGGTATGGGTGACGGGAATGAGCAGTCCTGCGAGAATGAGAAGGTCGAGGGCGTTCTTGACCTCGATGTTCTTATAGTCGCCGACCTTGCTATAGACAAACTTTTTTGTGGCTTGTATGGCTGCGCTACGCAAGATGTTGCGAAGTAGATTGACGTCGGCTTTTTTCTTGTATTTTGGAAAGTCGTCCTCATAGCTCACAAGGATATCGTCTTGTACTTCCTGGCAAAGAAGGTAGTTGTGGGTCTCAACCCATTTGGCAACACACTCGGGCATTCCTCCTACAAGCATGTATGTGCGAAGCAGATTGACCAACCTCTCGTGCAAGGGGTCTGGAAGTGGGGATAGGGCAGAGGCTCCATTGCGGGCTTCGAGTAGCAGGTCTTCTTTGTTGGCAAGCAGAAACTCGTCGAAGGTCATTGGGTACATGAACATAGAATGGATTCTGCCTACCCCAAATGTCGGCAGTTCGGCAAGAGCGAACTCCAAGAGGGAGCCTGCTGCAATCACATGAAGTTTGGGCAGGTTCTCTTTGAAAAAGCGCAAGGACATGATAGCCTCGGGACACTCCTGTATCTCATCCATAAAGAGGAGCGTCTCGCCTTCTTCTATCCTTGACCCCGACAGGGCAGCAATCTGCATGACGATACGACTGACGTTGAGGTCGGGCTTGAAGATGGCTTTGTATTGTGGCTCCATCTCAAAATTGATCTCTACGTAGTTTTTGAATTGCTGGCCCAAATGGCGCACAGCAGAGGACTTGCCCACCTGTCGTGCTCCTCGAAGTAGAATAGGTTTGCGCGTGTCGCGAGAAGCCCATTCTGATAAATAGTGGTCTATGATTCTCTTGTAGTACATGGTGATGCGTAATTACTTGTATTTCAGGTGCAAAGGTAGTAAAAAGAAATTATCCAAACAAATAATTCTCTGAAAATCGCAATTTTCCAAACAAATAATTGGTCGAAAATCGTAATTTTCCAAAGAAATAATTGGCTGGAAATCGCAATTTTCCAAAGAAATAAATCGTAGGGGATGTTTGTGCTAAAGCAGAATGGTATGAAGGAGAGGCAGCTTTACGATTATCAGCTTGATATG
>ERZ1023670.174-NODE-174-length-22812-cov-63.954519_pt1 | contig 22812 bp, 7 predicted proteins | sample MGYA00380342_ERZ1023670 | MGnify/ENA primary metagenome ERZ1023670 (study PRJEB33179, sample SAMN07448984) | human gut metagenome | biome: Human-gut; feature: Human associated habitat; material: Faeces | host: Homo sapiens | place: India: Bhopal | collected...
GGTTGCAAAGGTAACACTTTTTTCTGAAAGAGCACATTTTTTTATGGTTTAATTTACACCCCAAATGAAAAAAAAGCAAAAAACCATGTATTTACTGCCGGATTAAATCTCCGTTCATCGACGTTGAATGTCCGTTCAAAGACGTTGAATGTCCGTTCAACGTCGATGAACGAAGATTTCTATGTAGTTTCGCCATTTATTCGTATCTTTGCACTTGCTTGTTGAATACACGGTAGGTATTTTTACCCAAAATAAGTTAAAAGAATTACATCTTTTAAATATTTTACAAAGCATTTTAAGTAAATAACAAAAAAATATGTACCTTTGCACCCGCTAACCGGGTTCTGTCTAGAATAGGTTGATATATAAAAGCATTTGCGATTACAATGAAGAAGGATAACTGCACTCAGCATGCTGATAAAGGTTCTTGCGTTGGACTTATCTCCAGCGCCCTCCCCGAAGCTAAAAACAAGATTCATGCGGATAGCTCAGATACAGGTGTGTCCACCCATTGTATACCTGCGAAAACAGGATCTATCACGAAAAATTCTAAAGAACAACAGAACTGGTATGCGCTCCGAACTACCTACGGAAGAGAGAAGAAAGCCTACGACTACCTCGTAGCAAAAGGCGTTTCTGCTTTCTACCCTACCATCAAGGTGATGAAAGAAATAAGAGGACAACGTAAGGTTGTAACGGAATCCCGACTGCCCAACATCTTTTTTGCTTTCGGTACCGAAGAGGAAATCAAAAGTTATGTGTATGATAATGTGAATCTGCCATATCTCCGCTTCTATTACCGTCACATGCATGAAGGAGCAAGGATTACGAAATCTCCTCTGATTGTTCCCCAGAACCAGATTGAGGGACTGAAGATTATCTGCGAATCAGAAGCGGATGATATCCTCTATGTGCCTGAAGAGGTTCAGAAGTTTAAGGAGGGGCAGATGGTTCGGGTAATAGATGGTAAGTTTAAGGGTGTGACAGGAAGAGTGGCACGGTATCAGGGGCAGCAGCGGGTTGCCATCATCATCGACGGCGGCTTTACCATGGCTACAGCTTATCTACCAACAGCTTTTCTGGAATATATATAGTATAACAAAAACTGAAATTAGTAAAAGGTAAAAGTGCGAAACAAAACTGTTATAATCATTTTTTTGATATACGTAACGATGAATGTATCTGCCCAGGTGAAAACCACAGACAGTACGTTCATAAATAACTCGCGCCCTATAGTCTTTGTCGTCAACCGAACTGATATCAGCGAGAGTGACAAAGACTGGATTAACAATTTTCTGATTCCTGAGCTGGAAGCACTTGGAGACAGGGACATCATCCTTGGGCGTGCTACGGCGTCACCAGAAGGTTCTACTCCCAACAACGTGCGACTTGCCCGGAGCCGAAAGGCTTCCATGGATGCCTTGCTAGGCAGATACGGTATCAACACCAAGCGCATCAGATATGATGTGGTGACAGAAGATTATCCGCTCCTCCTCTCGCTGATGCAGATGGAGTACGACAAGTACCTGCCTATAGTAAAGACCATCATCAGAAAACATGATGGAAAAGGTGACCAACTGAAAGCGGAACTGAAACGGCTGGAAGGAGGAAAAATCTGGAACCATCTGCTCAAGAAATATTTCCCGCAGTTGCGTGCCGTCAGAATCATGCCGATAGACGAACGGCTCGTAAATACCAACCAGTTGCCAGAGGCAAAACCTATCCATACGGACTTGCCGTTTCCTAAGCCCAACATCTATGTGGAAATGCCGCTACCGGAACCGGCTGAAAGCAGCAGGAAACGCCGTGAGTTGCTGAGCATCAAGACCAATCTGCTCTACGACTTCGCCTATATGCCGGGCTACGACCGCTTCTGCCCTATCCCCAACGTGGCTCTTGAGTATTATCCGCTGTCCGGACATTTCACATATGGTGCCAGTTTCGAAGGACCCTGGTGGCGGAACTACAAAGAGCATAAATATTTCCAGTTGCGCAACTACCAGTTGCATACCCGATATTACCTGCAAAGCGGTGAAACGGGTTTCAGGGGTTTCTTCGTAAGTGCTTACGCGCACGCGTTCCTATATAATATATGCTTCGACGAAAAACGGGGATGGGAAGGTGAAGGATGGGGAGCCGGACTGGGACTGGGTTGGGCGATACCGCTAGACCGCTCCAAACACTGGCGGCTCGACATCGGTTTGCAGGCAGGATTTCTCAATACCCGCTACGACCCATACCAGTGGCTCTGCCCTGTGGATGGAGATAAAGACAAACAGGTATATTATTACAAATGGTATGGAGATGCCAAGGATTTCAAAAAGCGACAGTATCGCTATAATTGGTTAGGACCAACCCGACTGGAGGTGAGTTTGAGTTACGATATCCTCTACCGAAAAAGTAAAAGAAAGTAAATAATGAATCAGTTTAAGCAGTTAACATATCTTCTCAAGGATTCTGTAAGCCACAGAGTTTACAGAACGGTTACTGCTATCTTCTTCATTTCATCAGTTCTGCTGCTTACAGGCTGCGAACGTGAGCCGAATCTCTATCTGCATCAGGGCGGTAAGGAAACTACAATGGATCTGCCGAAGATAGACCTGGAGCTGAAAGTGCTCTGGGATTATGAATTCAAATATGATGTGGTATACGACTGGGAGGCGGAATGGAAATACGGATGGGATGATGAGGACAACAAACTCTTCGGAAAAATCGGATATACCGAACCATCTGTTTTCGAGATAAGAAGATACTTCACACAGGATGTGCAATATGGTGCGCACGAAACACCCTATAAGAACCTGATCCAGTCAAAACAGCTGACAGCCAATTACGACTTCGGTTTCTGGGATATCCTGGCGTGGAACGACATCCAGACTGCGGATGGTATTCAAAGCGTCCGCATAGATGAATCTTCCACTTACGAATATGTAACGGCAAATACGGGACAGACGATGTTTCCCTCAAAATACAATGCTTCCCAATTCAGCAACTCCTTCTATCAACCGGAAGAACTGTTTGCGGGATATGAAAAGGGTATTGAAATCAACCGTAACCTTGACGGATTTGTATTTGATGAGAATCGCAACTGCTGGGTAAGGAAACTGGAAATGCAGATTCAGCCTGTTACCTATATTTATCTTACGCAGATTATCCTCCACAACAATCGTCAGCATACCCGCATCGTAACGGGTATTGACGGTAGCGGCAACCTGAGTGGCATGGCGCGCAGCGTGAATCTGAATACCGGTGTTACCGGAAGGGATGCCATCACGGTAAACTATAATATGAGGATGAAGTTTGACCAGCAAATGAAGGATGGAGAGAAGGTGGATATCATTGGAGGCAGGGTCTTGACCTTCGGTATGCCGAAGTTGAATCCCAGCCGTTTAGATAACCATTCTTATATGGAATCTTTAGCAAAAGTAAGAGATGCCGACCTTAACAACCGACATTACTTGGATGTAAAGATGCAGTTTTATAATGGCAAGGACTCCACATTGGTCTTTGATGTAACCGACCAGGTTCGTCGACTGTACAAAGGTGGCGTCATCACAATTGATTTAGACATGACGAAAGTCCCAGTTCCTGTTCGTCCCGGCGGCTCCGGTTTTGATGCCGTAGTCAAGGATTTCGAAGAGAAACAATGGGAGTTTGATATGTAAATGATGATTATTAACAAAAAAATATAATAAACAAAAAAAGAGAATTAAAGAATTAGTATTTAACATTATCAATTTACAAACTTATATGTATATGAAAAAATATATTTTTCTTGCAGCTTCTGCATTGACCCTTGCAAGCTGCACAAGTGATGATTTTCTTGGTAATACCCCAGGAAGTACTCCTACCTCAGCCAACTCTGCCATCAAATTCGATGGTAATGCTGGCAAAATTTCTCGTGCGACTTCGAATACAGCTTCTACACCTCAGGGTAAGCTTGACTATCAGTTTAAAATTTATGGTGTAAAGTCTGGTGCTAATAACAACTATTCAAAAGTATTCGAGAATTATAGCATCTGGTATAATACCACTAAAACTACTTCTAATACAAATGATTGGGAGTATGTTGCTGGTGCTGGTATGATTACAACAGGTGAAACAGCAAATCCTACAAAGATTACTTTAAATGATGCTCAGACCATTAAGTATTGGGACTACGCTTCAGATAATTATCACTTCGTAGCAGGTTCTCCTATTGAGAATTTTGATTATGAACTTGACCAAAATGGAAATATTGCGTCTGCAAAAATAAAGGGTCTTGGTGGTCACATTGAGGCAAATTCAGGAACAACTGCAACAACCTTTAATCCTGTTTATGTTGCTAAGCCTAAAGTTGTTGCAAAGACAGATTACCAAAAGCCTGTACAGTTCGAGTTTGTTCGTCAGCAGTCTATGGTTCGTGTGGGTATCTATGAGACTATTCCTGGATATAAGATTACAGACATCAAGTTCTACAAGCAAGGTGAAAATGGGTTAGAGAAAGTAGATGCAACCAATAATATTATCTTGACATCAACAACACCAGATTATTTTGTTGGTGGACCAGATGTAACTGGTACTATTACATACGATTGGACAACTCCAGGTTATACATTTGATTATACAGGAACTTACACCAAGGATAAGAACTGGTATGCTGGTGCTTTAACAAAAGGAGTTGAAGCAACAACATCTACTGAAACAACTATCAGCAAGCTCTATGGTTCAGACGGAGACATGGATGTAACAAATGGTTATTTTATTGTTATGCCTACTCTTGTGAAAGACCCTTCTGCAATTTTAATAAAGTGTGACTATACTCTTAAGTCAGAAGACAAATCTGGTGAGACCATAAAGGTTACAGGCGCTACAGCTGCTATCCCTGCAGCATATAGCAAGTGGGACATCAATACTCGCTATACATACCTCTTCAAGATTTCAGAGAATACGAATGGTACTACTGGTAATCCGGACGATAAAGATCCTGCAGGTCTCTATCCTATTACATTCAATGCCGCAGTAACTGAAATGACAGATAAGACAGAGGGTACAACAACAACATTCACCGCTCCTTCTATTACAACATATCAGAAAGGTTCTGTAGAAGGTAATACTATCAAATACGTAGCAAATAAAAATATTGACGTTACTGTATTAAATGACAAGGCCGAAGTTCAAACATTGAAAACTACAGATGAAGCAGCTGAGCAGGTAGGCCATATTGCAGTTTATAAGTTCGACACAGAAATTACTGAAGCAGAAGTTCAAGTTAAGGGTGTAACAGGCGCAACAAAAATAGAAGGTTCAGTTGATGCTAATAATGTATTTACATTCAAACCTACTGCTGCAGGTTGGTACGCTATCAAGTACTTAGCAAAAGCAAAAGTAGGCACAACTCCTGCCGTATATACCTATAAGGTTGTATATGTAGCAGCAGCTACAAAATAACAGATTTCTCTTTTGCCCCCAAAAACTCGGGAGCAAAACTATACTATTAAGGCCGGACGGGGTTGAATGTTCCCTGCCCGGCTCCTATGATAAAAAGCAAGAAGAAAATGAAATTATATTGCATCCTGACCATACCATTCGTGGCTCTCTGTCTTTTTTCCTGCGCTGGATCTGGGCAGGAAGAACCGGATGTGCCTACTCTACCGGAAGAACCGAAGGGAGTAAGTATCTCTTTCGGAGGAAATAGCGGAACATGGCAAGATGCACCTACTACCCGTGCAAACAAAGAAACAGGACTGGAAACCATTGCCAAATCCTTCAAAGTATGGGGATATAAAACTACAGGGGGAAATAATACGGGCGGATTTACTGATTCACAAAACGTAATGGATGGATATACCGTCAACTGGACACAACAAACTGCCAACACAACCTCCAGCAATACTGCCGATTGGGAATACGTGGGTATCGCTAATCAAACTATCAAATACTGGGACTATTCCGCTACCAGCTATCGCTTCTTCGCCTATAGCATCCCGACAGCAGCCGATAACAGTTCAGCCCCATCTTTCCAGGAACCTACATCGATAGAAGGTTCCACAGCAAAATATGCATCCTTCTCTATCCCATTCACTTACAAAGAGGATGCCACCGCAGTTACCACCCCATATATCTCAGACCTCTGGCTGTCAGACAACCAGAACTTCGGAAACAGGAAATACGGGGCATGCGTAAAACTCACCTTTGCTCCTATTATCACAAAGGTAAGATTCAGATTCAATTATCTGAAAGATACCAAAATCTCTATCACCGATATTGTTTTCAAAAATATAAACGATGAACATTCACCTACAAAGGGAAATATCATCGTCAGCTACCCTATAACAGGAACAGGAACCAAAGCTTCCTATAAATGGGTAACTACAGAAACAGGAACTGAGCCCATCAAATTCACCATTCCTTACGAGGAAGATGCTGATTTGAATCATCAGGCTACAGAAAGAAAGAAATGGTATTACGTTCCACCATTGGGAGACAGTAACAAACCGCAGGGCGCTTACATCATCAGCGCCACCATAGACGGAAAGAAATCTACAGCCACCATTCCGGCAGAATATATGCAATGGAAGGCAGGCTACCAATATACATACATCTTTAAAATAACAGTAGCAGGACCCAACATTGCCTTCACCAATATGCAGGTGGAGAAATGGGTGGAAACTCCTATTAAAAATAATGGCGGTACCGAAGACTGGTAACGCCCCACATGACTCATTATGAAGAATAAAAAACAGATGATACCCCTCTTTGCCTTCCTCGCAAGTCTCACTGCCTGCGAAAGCAACGACCTGCCTATCCAGCACGCCGACAGTTACCGATATATCACCTTTGCTGCACGGACACAAAAGATGACGACACGTGCGGATGACAGATATGAAAGCTATGATCCGGTTCAGCGAATGCACCCAAAAAACATGGGTGTCTTCGGCTATTACAACTTTGCCACTCATAGCTTTGAAACCACTGGTACAGAGACAGGAGGCAAAAACCACGCCATCTTCGACAATATCCTGGTAGATTACAATACATCGACCAAGACCTGGAGCACAAAGGAAGAAAAGCGATGGGATGCTTACCCAAACAGCAACTTCGACTTCTTCGGATATATGCCGCATTCTACTGAAGCAACCCTCAGTAAGCCATCGGCAACAGAAAGTACCTATCTCCTGACGATTCCTTTCTCCATGCCAACCATAAATGGCAACCCATCCCCTATCCTTGCTCAGAAAGATTTAGGACAGGCGCTAATCATCTGCGCCAAACCGGAACATAAGGGAAGTACAACGGCAGGAGGTTCGGATACAACCTTTGGCCGAGTAGTTACTTTCCTCTTCGACCAGACGTTGACGGGCTATAACCTCAACTTCCAACTGGACCAGAAGATGAATGCCATCCGCTACTTCCGCATCAAGGGAGTCAAGATTTACGGCAAAGGTCTGGCAACGGGAGGCTACGTAAGCCGCAGCTATACCTGGAGTAACAATGAATGGACGGCAAAAGCCATCCAATGGAGCAAACTGAACAAGGTAATTATAACGGAAGAAAACGCCATCCAGCTGGCAAAGGATAAAAATTCAGAAGCCCCATTTACTCCGAGAGACAACGAATCTATGGATATTGACGACAGTAAGTATCACCGTTGGGGCACCACCTTCTATGCTATCGCCGATGCCTCTTTCGTACCCACCATTGCCGTCACCTACGATGTAATCCTGAAGGATGAAAAGGGAGAAACGGTTACCCGTAAGGACGTAACCTCTACCATCATCCTGGGAAATAAATATTTCGAAACACTCAATCCTGCCCAAACGGCTGCGATTTACAACATCAATATACTCATCCAGCCAAGATACCTCTATGTACTGGCTGACCAGGATGCCTATACGGGGCATCTCCTGATACAGTAATAACAGAATACCCTCATGACCTATACCACGAAGAAACATAAGAACAAAGAAAAAAGAATCGCTTATAAATGAAGACTCATGAAAAAGCAGCAAGATAACAATACACAAAACAAAAAATTCAGAATACTTCTTGGCATTCTGACCCTATGGCTCATGTGTGGACAAACCTTATGGGCTCAGACAACAAACAAATACTATTCCATAGATATCTATGCCGATAGCTATGCAGGGGGTGATGGAAGCAAGACCAATCCATACGAGATTGCTACGGCAAAACAGCTCGCCAAACTGGCACGTGATGAGAACAACGGAAACACACCACAGGCTTTCCTTGGCAAATACTTTAAGCTTACTGCCGATATCGACCTGAGTGGCGGTATCTGGATGCCAATCGGTAAATACTATAACGACGGCAATGGCAACCGTTTGTTTTTCGGAAAGTTTGATGGCAATGGTCATGTCATCAAAAATATGCATATACAATGGGAAGATGTCGATGCCAGGAAAGCCAAGAGTGTATGGGGACTTTTCTCAACACTCCAAGGTGAAAGCAGCACTAACCTTACTACCGTAACAAACCTCATCATCGAGAAGGCTAGGGTAGAAAAGAAGTCAGGCTTCTCACCTGATGGTTCCGGTTATTACGTGGGCGTAGTAGCTGGTGAGATATATCCAAATACAGAACTTAGCAACATCATTATCCGCAACTCTGAAATTAAGGATAACGACGAAACCTATGATCTCAACAGGGAAACCAAGATTGGCGGTATAGCGGGAAACGTTCAGAACGAAGGTACTTACAGAATCTTCAACATCGCTGCTGATACAAAGATTAACATGCTGAAGAATACAAGCGTGCATAACGATAAGTTCCACATAGCCCAAGGTTTCGGTAGCTTCAGCTATGAAATGAATGGAGGCGGTAATATCATAGAGCCTACCAACATCTATCTCTTTGGCAATGGGCTTAAAATCGAAAATACAAGTACCAAGATCAACAAAGGTGGCATCACTGCCAATTGTCAAAACGAAGATAATGCAAAAAAATATGCTTCTACATGGTATTATAGCCAGTACGTAGATGGTGGAAAGAATCTGGGAACCCAGAAGACTGATGCCTCGTTTAAGAAAGAATTTGTAGATAAAGCCAATGAGTTTATCAACAAGAATCCACTCGTTGAAGACAAGAATACCTGGACCTATATTGAAGGAACAGGATTCGCTTTCAGTTCTACAACACTAACGGTGGAACGTGGCGTCAACGCTGTCATCACGGCAGAAACCATAAAAGGCAATGGTGCAAAAGAAAAGTATTTCTGGTACACCTCTTCTGACAAAAAGACCTGGAAGTTGCAGAACAAGAATGCAGCCTCCAATCCGTTCACCCTTCCAAGAGAGAAATACGACCAGTATGTATATGCCGTATTGGAAGACGGAAGTTCACGCTCCGGCATCATCAAGATAGAAGCAATTAGAGTGGAGGCAACCATGAATAATGATGCCTCATCCAACCTACTCACTATTTTGGTTACCAATAACATCTGGGAAAACAATGATAATCTCAACATCACCTATAAATGGGTGAAGAATGATGACGAGCAGAATCCGGTAGGCAACGGACCTACCTATGACAAGAGCACACTTGGCATAAACGACAAACTGAGTTGCCTTGTAACAGTAACAACCAGAGACGAAAACCCAAAAGTGCTCTTCAACAAATTGGTGTACTTTGCCAAGAGCGTAGTATATCTATGTCCTGCCAGAGCTACAGGAACTGCAGCAAATGGAAACACTACAGAATACAATCAAGGAGACGACAGCAATGATGGTCAAACTCCTGAGACTGCTGTAAGGACATGGAAGGGCGCATATTCCAAGTTGGAGAAGAACGGCTCATGGGATGATAACACCATCGTGCTGATGGGAACGAGTTACGAGAATGTCACCAATAATACAGATAACGGCTTTAGTTCTACAGGTTATTCATCAGAAGACGCAATTGATAAGTGGAATGAAGCTAAAGCGAAATCGCCATTATTCAAGAATGCGACTATCAGAGGTAGTTGGGGAGGTGTAGACTATGCTGGCGAAATAAGAATAAAAGGTGGAAACTTGTGGAATACAGGCTTAACAATCTTTGGAGATACTCGCTTCCAGTATATTACGTTTAGGCGTGCAAACGATAATTACGACGTCTTGTATTGCAATTACTACAACCTGGAAATGGGCGAAGGCATACAGATGAAAAACTATGATCAGAAATTTAATGGTGACGGTACTCTTGATGGAGCAACATCTACATCATTCGAAATATTTGGCGGTACACTAAACGATGCCCGTTTTCGTCCACTTTATAAAGATGACAATCTAAAGAAAATGGAAGATTCATATCCACACGGACGTGAAGGTTTCAAGATTAAAATCAAGTCAGGTCATTACTCTACAATCTGTGTAGGCGATCGACAAACAAATGGTCACATGAATGGCATTATGGGCAGTCCAAATATGCCTATAAAGTGCACCATAGATATAGATATAGACAGAGAGTACAATGATACTCATAAATCAGAAAATGGTAATATGACTCCTACTCTTGATGTTGCCGTAATTCTTGCAGGCAACCATGAGGGTGCTATGGTTGGTGATGTAGACATCGTGATTAAGAGTGGAAAGATAGGTCGTGTTGTTAATGGTACTCTCGGTAACAGACGTGAAGTAAATAGAGATAATGATGGATATGATGATGTATATAAGAAATTTCCTTTCAACACCTTCATGGGACGCGCCAACATCTTGATAGACCCGGCACAATCAGAAAGTAACAATAAGAATACGGATGTCAATAGCCGTGTAGAGATTACAGAGATTTACGGTGGTAGTACAGGACGTGGTTTTCAGGATCGTGAATGGGTAGAGAATCCTTTCTATGGCTATAGCTCCATTACCATCAAGGGTGGTACCTTCCTGATTCCAACTAATTGTAAATCAGAAGAAATCTTCAGCGGTATCTATGGTGCAGGAGCAGGTGGTATGAATGGTATCGGAGATGATACAAATCACACAACGGATGACCGTATCCCTTACTGGACAAACAGCAGTACGAAATCTGTCATGGCTTTTGGCAACTATGATGCAGCAAGAGCTAATCTTTGTATGTATAATTGCTACAATGCTGACACACATACATATACCGAGGTAGACCCACGACTGACCCATAACAAAATAATCATAGAAGGAGGTATCTTCGGTTCTGAAACAAGAAAGATTGACGGAATCTATGCCGGAGGTAGCGGATATATGAGTTCTGACCTTTGGACTACAAATGGAAAACCAAGTAAGGATGGTGGAAACATATACGGAAAAGCAGGAGAAACCGTAGCATCACTTACCATCAATGGTGGAGAATTCTATTGCAAAAACGGCATCTTCGCTGGTGGACGTGGAACTGATTATTTCTATTCTTTAGACCAAAAGGGTGGTAATGCTGATGATTATACAGAACTCGGCAAAATATACGGCAACGTAGAACTGACCATCAATGGCGGTATCTTCCATTGCCCTGTATTCGGTGGTGGATATGGTGTGGCTGATGCCAAACGGCTCAACTCCTCAGACATCAACACCCTTAATAACATGGCACGCCTCTATGGCTCGTCTACAGTTAAGATTAATGGTGGTACCTTCTTTAAGAATATCTATGGCGGTGGTGACATGGCTGTAGTAGAGCAAGGCACCAACATAGCCATCAGCGACAATGCCGACATCAGAGGGGATGTGTTTGCCGGCGGTAACGGAAGAAAGAAACGATTGGACAACGAAAACAACATCGCTGACGATACCTGGCATCCAGAACTCGTAGGAAAGGTACTTGGCGGCACCAACCTCAACTTCTACGGCACCTCTGCACAGGCACCATCCATCTATGGCGACATCTATGGCGGTGGAAACAGAGCACAGGTAGAGGGAGATACACATATTAATATATATGCAGCCAACTTCGCAGGAGAAATCTATGGCGGAGGAAAGGGCTTGATTAAGGACAGCATCGGCAATCTGCTTGCCAAAGACCTCTATACCTATGCCAACGTAACAGGTAATACCTTTGTAAAACTGGCTCAAGACCAGGGCGCACAGAAAGAAGGCGAAAACGGAAAGAAGCAGGACAACTTCTCCATCAACGTAATCTGGGACAAGAAATGGAACGGAACAAACTGGATCTACTGGAATGACAACAAGAGCGAGTTCTTCAATGACGGTCAGTTCGTCTGCCCTCATAATATCTATGGTGGCGGTAACCAAGCCTGCAACGTAACAGGAAAGGCTACCCTTACCATCCTGAAAGGTATGACCCCATTCGGACTCCTGAAAACAGAAGAATGGAAGAAAGCATACGACGACAGCAAGCATCCTCACTTCGCTGTATTCGGCGGTGGCTATGGTATCAATACAACCGTGGGCAGCACCGACGTTACCGTGAACGTGAATGGCGACTACGGAATCTACAATACTGAGATAGAGGATATCCCAGTCTTCGACAACTCAAAGGGTATTCCAAACTTCACCATCCTGAGTGCTCTGGGCGGTGGATATGCTGGAAAAGTTAACAAGAGTACAAAGGTAACCATTGATGGCAAGACCTTCCTGCACCGTGTATATGGCGGTGGCTTCGGTGACCCATCCTCTACAGAGAATAACAAAACGGGTCAGATTGGCGGCAACACCGAGGTATATATCCAGGGAGCCAACATCTACGGTGACGTATTTGGTGGCGGTGCCGGTGTAGCACCTAAGGATAACAACGGCACTTACACCTACTTTACCAATGTAGCAAAGGTATTAGGAACCACCAAGGTAGAGATATCGGGTGACGCCAAAATATATGGCAATGTATATGGTGGCGGTGACATCGCCAACATCAGATCATACATCAACCTGACAGGAGCAGCCAAGGAAGCCTATTACAAAACGAAGCCAAAGAGCGAATCAAAGCTCGACCAGACTACAGGCAAGTTCCTTAGCTATGAGGCAAAGGACTATGCCACCTTCGTCAATATCACCGGTGGCGACATCTTCGGAGAAGTATTTGGCGGTGGAAAGGGTCTCAAGAAAGCTGAAGCTACTGAATATTATAAAGTGGGAAGAATCAACGGCAACACTCTGGTACACGTGGTGAACACGAATGCCACCTCCCTTGCCGACACCGACAGCCAGGGCAACATCGTGCCATTCATCTGGAGTAATATCTATGGCGGATGTGCCTTCGGTACCGTAGATGGAAGTACCCTGGTACATATCGAGGGCGGCAAACTGGGCCACAACATTTTCGGCGGTGGATACGGAAATATCAAGATAGACCTCACCGGCAATGAAACCGAAGAGGAAAAGGAGGAAATTACCCGTAACACAGTACTGGGAAAAGTGGATAAAAACAAGGAGGGAACCTACGCCAACATCCTGGGTAACACCAAGGTACAGATAGACGGCGGAACCTGGATATGGAACCGCAAGGCAGACATCAACGGCAACATCACCACCTGGCAGGCAGTTCAAAATAACGCAAAGATCTGCGAGAACATTGATGAGTTCAAGGAGATAACCGCTGCCATCCTGAAAGCCAAGACTGCCAATGAGATTACCAACGAAAAGGCAAAGGCTGCCATCAATCGCATCATCAATGATAAGAATACCCAACAGTTCTATGCATTTACCAAGGGAACGATGAACTCCGGTTCCTTTAAGCGAGACCATAATATCTATGGCGGTGGAAACCGTGCCTGCTATGTGGGATTCGGACAGGACGGAAACTCTACCATTGGCAACGGTACTTCTGACAGCAACGGTCTGAGTGAGGTAATTATCAACCACTCTCCTCTTGCCGACGTCATCACCAAGGATGGCAACCAGATCAGCGTGTTCGATGAAACCTCGCTTGCCGGCTTATGCTGGTATATCAGCAGCAAGAACACAAGCGACCCGGAATTCTCCATATTCGGAGCCGGCTTCGGTGCCAACACCAAGGTGGTAAAGACCGAAGTATGTGTGCAGCCTGGTAACAAGATGGATGACGATGGCGTCATCACCGTCAACGGCATCAAATACCGCTATCTCAACCAGAATGCAGACCTCAAGACATACGTTGACTTCGAGAAGCAGATATACAATGACTTCCTGAAGGTTTCAAAGGATGACAAGAAGCTCTATTTCGGTAGTGTGACGGGCAGCAATCCGGGTGATGCCGACTTCGACCCGATGACCTTCAAGCGCTATCATGCCAGCCGCTGGGCCTGGACCCTCGGTTTGCCAGGCTTCACCTTCCAGGCTATCCACGGCGGTGGCTTCTCAGGTTATGTTACCGGTGAAACCTATGTAGAAACCGACTGTCAGCCTTTCTGCGAGAACATCTTTGGTGCCGGTGTTGGTGCCATGCCTATCGGTAACATCACTGCAAACCCGGGAGAAAGCTATGACTTCGGAAAGGTAGGTACCCAGTCGAGAGTATTCATCAAATCAGGCTATGTAGCACAGAATGTATATGGCGGTGGTGCCGGTATCGAATCAATCTATGACAAGAACCAGAATACATGGATTGACTTCCCGAATATGGCACGCGTCCCTAAAACGGAAGTTTACGTCTATGGCAGAAACATCAAATATAGGTACAACCTCGGCTTGATAGCCCGTACCATGATATTGGGCAGCGTATATGGCGGTGGCGATGTTGCCAACGTGGGAAATACAGATGCAACGGAAGAACCGGATGTCTTTACCTTTGAACACCCCCAGGTACCAGCCAGATACACTTCGCTCGTCAACATCCGTGGCGGCGTTGTTTTCTCTCAGGTTTTTGCAGGAGGTAGAGGACGCCTAAAGTCTGAATGCAAGGACTATAAGAAGCTGGGTGGCATCTACGGCAATACCAGTCTGGTCATCGACCGTCCAAACATCACCTATCCATACTTCGACGAAAAAACGAAAGAGTATATCAAGCCATGGAGCCCCGATGCCATGAAGCATCCAGACAATGACAAGAACAAGGATATCATGCCAGCATTCCTGGAGAGAATCTACGGCGGATGCGAAAACGGTACGGTATATGGCAATACCTTCATGAGCATCTCCGACGGACAGATAGGCCATGGTATCTATGGCGGCGGTTGGGGTAACTGCGACACCGTGAACGGAACCGACACCCTGACCGTGACTTCGGCAGACGTAACCGGCAATACCAATATCATGATCAATGGTGGACAGGCACTGCTCTCCTCTTACTGGAATCCGGAAACCCGTTCATGGCGACCAGCCAGCATCATTGACGGTATCACCTACTCACCACAATACGACCACGAGGCACTGAAGTTCAAGGTAAACCACAACATCTATGCCGGTGGAAACGTAGCATGCGTGGTAGGCAAAGATGCCTATCTCACCATGGAAAAGGGATTGCTGCATGATAGTACCCAGGTGGCATATGGAGTGAATAAGAAATTCTTCGAAACCATGGCATGGAAGGAGATATATAATAAGGTGGGATCCCCTCACTTCTGCGTATTCGGTGGCGGCTATGGAGAACATACCGTCATTCAGGGTGATACCCATGTGAAAATCAACATGGAAGAAAATAACAACAGAGGTCACGTAGACGATATCAAGAAGGGCGAAGAATACAAGCACTTCTTGAGCGGTTTTTCCGTGATGGACATCGTGGGTGGTGGCTACTCCGGCAAGGTGGTGGGCAATACCCACGTAGAAGGATCCGGTGGTATCTTCTGTCGCCGAGTCTTTGGTGGCGGATTCTACAACTCTGTAAAGTCTACCACCGTCAATATCAAGGCTATTGACTGCCATGACATCTTCGGTGGCGGTATGATGGGTGATGTCATCGATAGTACCGCAGTAAATATCGGAAATCCTTCAGCCCAAAATAGCAACAAAGCCATCTTCATCCATGGCAATGTTTACGGCGGAAACGATGTTTCGGGATATGTTAACGTAAGCGTTAAGGATGGTGTTTTTACTGACAACAACGGCTCCGGTACACATATTAATATATATGGCGGTAAGATTTACGGTAACGTGTATGGTGCCGGAAACGGTAACTACCTGTATGCACTCGACAAGAACCAGAACCAGAAGGTGACGGTGAACGAGTATTACCCTATGAACCCGGAGGATCCAAACTCAGAGACCGTTCCTCTGGTATATACCGTACCGATGAGAGAATTCATGCCTTCCTACAAGGGGGCAAGCGATGCGGCTAAGATTGTGAACATCAATTCATGGCGACCACTCACCAACAAGGTGAACATCGAAATCAAGGGTAACTCTACATCTGAAAAGGTGAATATCGCCGGTGACGTTTATGGAGGAGGAAACTCTGCCACCGTACAGAAGGTGAAGGACAAGGATAACAAGGCTGTAGAAAAGGTGGGAAACATCAATATCAACATTGGAAGTCATGTGAACATCGGACGTGTCTTCATGGGTTGCAACGGAGATGAACTCTTCGCCAAATCAGAGGACAATGACTTCATGAACAAGTTCCAGAAACTCAATGGAAACGTGGAGGACTATACACAGGAACTGAACCTTGCCGATACCATCGACTGGTTCAATCCTTCGAACAAGGATATCGGTACCCTCTATCTCCCTACCAAGCTGGAAGACCGACCAACCGTATATCCTCACCTCATCGACCTGTATTTCCAGCCAGTGGAAACAGATATCCAGGGAGAACTGCGATGGAACGGAACCAAGGAGGGTGAAGGACTGGAAGACTGTACCATCAAGACTTTCTGCTGCGGAGGAAACCGTGGCAACATGAACATCTATCCAAATGCAAGGGGCAATGTAATCAATTATATCTTCCCGGAGGGACTCACCATCACCGACAAGATTGTAGGTGGCTGCAACAATGCCAACTACAACTATAAAGGACTGGTGAACCATGAGGGTGGCTATCTACTGGGACGTGCCTACTCTACCGAACCTTTCATCCAACTCACCATCAAGAACAAGTTCCAGCCAGAGGAGAAGAACGATGCCTATGTGGGAGGAAACGTATTCGGCGGCTGCTACAAGACGGGAACCGTGAGAGGCGACGTTACCATCGATCTCCGGAGCGACATGCTTGCCGGTAAGGATAAGAAGAAACTGGAAAATTCGAACGATTCTCTGGCTACCAAACCGGAATACTCCAGCCTCAACATCTATGGTGCCGGATATGGTATGGAGAGTTATGTTTACGGCAATACCCACATCATCATGGGTAAGGATATGAAATGTTCTGAACATAAGACAGAAGGTGGTAAGTTCCTTCCTTGCGGTGTAAACGGAGCTACAGGTGTATCTGCCAACTTCATCTATGGTGGCGGTCAGCAGGGTAATGTCATCGGACTTACCGATGTGGATATCCTCAATGGTCACGTCTTCCGTTCGGTAACAGGCGGTTCCTATTCTGGCTATGTATATGGTTCTACCCAGGTAAAGGTGGGCTACCCTACCTACTATCAGGTAAAAGACGGGCATTCCGGCATCTATCTGCTGGACCGTACCGACAAGAACAACCTGTATATTGACCATGAGAATAAGAATAAGGACGGAAAGATACTGCCAAACCTTGCCTCAGAAACCATCAAGCAGAGCATCAGACTCATCAGTGGTGACAAGGTTTCGCAGGCTGTTTATGCTTCCATCATCGGCAAGCAGGGAGTTACGGACTTCGTGAAGGAGAAAGACTTCACCACTATCACTACAGCCCCGGCTTCACCACTTATTACATGGAACGACATCAATATCAAGATTGGAGAAGCTATCTATGGTGGCGGTTACTCCGTGGCACAGGGTACTTCTGTCATGGCAAACGACTCTACCGTTCTGAAATTTACTCGTCAATACAATATAGACAAGGCTTTCACGGAAAGACAGGATGAATTGGCTAAGCTGCCTAATGGTACCACAACAGGATTCGGCGGTAACACCACCATCCTGGTTGCCGACAATTCTGCACCAGAATCTGACCGTGACCATATCATCATCTCCCATCAGAAAATGCAGTCGGTCGTATTACCAACAGGTACCGACCTCTTCGGCTACTATTACATGGACAAAGACGGCAACTACCGTTACATCTCTCTCCAGGACAACTATTTCTATGGAGACGGATATAAGAAGCCGGAACATCAGTCGGAGACCGACACGAATATATATGCCTACGACAGTGAAGGTGGCATCTTCGGAGACGGACACCAGTCGTATGCAGCCGGCTTCCGCAGTGCCGACCTGACGGGTTACGGCTTTGCAGGAACCAATATCAACAATCCGAAGATCATCAATACCTTCCAGCGTATGGACATCCTGCGACTGGAGGATAACTGCTTCAACGTACTTGGAGCACGCGACTATGCCACCAACCAAACCACCAAGACTCCTTATTCGATAGCACGAGTGGGAGAAATCCAGATGTTTGCCAAGAACATAACCTTGACCGACAACAAGTTGCAGGACAAATCCACAAAGCGTGCACGCAACTATATGGGTCTTGCCAACAACATCCACTACGTAGGAGCAGTAACTTCGAATGTTCCCTTCAACGATGCCGTTAAAGAACCATGGCGCAACAATACCGGTATGGTACCTGCTGATGGCGACTTCAAAGGCATGTCATATATGGATGTAAAACAGGATTACATCGACAAACACGACCAGAACTTCCAGAAGCGCAATGACGGTACGGCAAAGAACATGATAGGTATCGCCTCAGGCTATGCCCTCAAGATTCAGAACGTACAGGAGTTATACGATGACAGCAAGAAGAATGTCATCGACAGTATTTTCTACGGTCCTATCTACGGCGTAGTGGAGATGAACCTCATCGACGTTCGTGAAGACGAAGGTGGCGGCTATGTATATGCCGACAATGTGCATAAACGGGCAACGACAGAGGGAGAAAGCGGACACAAGGTAGACTTCCTGGAAACCACCGGAAACTTCGTCTTCCCATACGATGCCAAGCAGAACCGCTTCGTTGTTGACGACTGCTTTCCTACCGGATTCTATGGTATGGATGAAGCAGGAAAAGCAAATCCGGATGACAATATTGATGTTCACTATTGGTATGTAACAGGTTTTAACTACTATTACAATGCCCACATCACTGGCTATACCTACAAGGACAAGATGACCTTCTTCAGTGACAACAAGGACGGTCTCACCGTGCTCTCAGGACTGAAGCCAAACCAGCCTGTAACCATTCAGAGCTGGAAGATGCGCAGCGGACATCCTGAAGATAAGACTAAATACAGCTGCGACCTGGAAGAGCGCAACTATCTGAAAGCCGGAACAAAAGGCAATGTGGATATGGACAATCAGGACGTATCCGGCAAATACCAGCTCTGCATCGGTGCCTCTTCTTCAGAGGAATATGATGGCAAAGGATTCGCTGCTGTATTGCCAATGAATGGAGTATTCGAAGATAAGAACTATCAGAACCGACGGCTCCCTTCCAAACTGACAGATGGCGATGCCAAGATTTCATTCCAGCTGACAGACTCTGTCAACAATACGACAACCGACTATTTCAAGAAGCATCTCTCTGAAAAATGTCTTGCCACCATTGTACTGAAGGGACGTGCATACGAAAAATATACAGATGAGACCGACAACAAGCCTATCATCAGTAAGGTGGCCTCATCCGACTTCTTCATCCGAGAAGGCAATGATTACAAACAGGTAGCAACAGGAAACAACCTATCTGCCGGCACTGATTATTATATCAAGAACGGCATTGCTGGAGAATACACCATGATATACCCTGAGAGAATCTTTAAAAAGGATTCCACTGCCGAAGATGGCTATGCTAAGGTCAGCATCACAGACGTAGTAGCAGGATCACTCAACTACTACTGTGAGGTGGAACGTATCTACACTTACACCATCTATCTTACCATAGAATATGTGCAGGGTCCTAACATCAACGGTAAGATAACTGTTGACAACTGCGCCTTGCCGGGAGAGATGGTCAGACTCAGGAAAAACCAGATATCCATTGAGGCAGACGAATCGTTCTCTGCCAACGGATACTACTGGCGCATAGGAAAGCGCAAGCAAAACGAAAAGGGAAACTGGGTATTTGAAGACGCTACCGAATGGGACATCAACCAAAAGGCTACAGGCTACGACACCTACAAGCAGGGAAGCAGCGAAGCACAAGGACTCTTCAAGGACTGCGTATATGACAAGACCAACGACTATCTGGATATTCCAGCCTACTACTTCATGAACGGATATGGCGTACAGCTGGGTATCACCATGAATGGTCTGAATAAGATCTTTACGGTGGATATGGCAGACGACAGCCAGTTTACCGTACACAACTACCACCGCATGAATCCTCATCAGAAGGGTGTGAACCTGCATCTTTCAGAGGCTATCCAGCGTAGCCAGGAAGACAAGACGTTTGCCGAACCTCGCATTTATATCTCTGATGCCAGCGACCTGAAGGCATTCATCAACTTCGTGGATACCATCGGAACCGGTACGGGAAGCAAGGCGGAACTATATGGAAAGAATGCCCAATTCATCCTGCAGAACGACATCACCGTGACCAGCGACTTCGATGGAAGCAATGCTATATTTGCCGGCACTCTTCATGGAAACGGACATGTCATCATGGGTCTGGCTCAAGGCAAATCACTCCTCAAAGAGAACCGAGGCAACATCTATAACCTCGGAATGGAAAGCGGGAATATCGCTGCCGAGGGCTGTACGAATGGGGGTGCCTACCACTGCTGCTTCGAATATAACAAGGGCATACAGCCTATCGTCTATCACATGGACGGCAAGGCTGATACCCATTATAAGGCAGACGACTTCAGATACGGCAAGGTTGGCTACGACCTCAACGAATACTATCTGCGTGCCCGCTACAGCAACAACATGGAGAAAGCCCAAGACAAGGAGGCATTGAAGTACGTCTACGATTACTATGCCAACGGCGACTATCAGTATGCCCACCGTACCGATGCCATCACCGGCAACAACACGGGTATCACCTATCTGAGAAAAGGTACAGACAGTGACCAGCCTAACTACGGCAGCAACGAAACCCGCCACGACCAGAGTCACGCTATCGATGCGGCTCGAAAGGCATCGCAGGGTACAGCATCCGCAGTCAGCTACGTTCCACAGTTCGACGGAAACCAGGCAGACGAAAGTCAGCCGATGAACGACTTCATCTTCTGGGGACAGTCATTGCAGAAGGTTCCAGACCTCTGTCCTTCCCAGATAGCTTCCCATCAGAACAGCTATATGAGAAACCGCATATATCGTACTGCCGGCTACTATGGCGACACGAAGCTCGATGCATTCCACTATAATGCCAGCAACAATGCCAACAGCCTCATGAGTACCTACGTACACCAGACGACAACAACGGCTATCGACTTCACCTGCCGGAACGACAAGGGGGCTGCCATGGGATTCAAACAGGCGGCAGACATCAACCAGAACGGCATCTTCTACCCACCGGTAGATGACAATGCCAAGATATTCAGCGACCTAAGCATCCAGCAGGGAGTAAGCCAGAACCTCCTAGTATATACTGCTGCCAATGGCAACGACATCGACAACAATACAGAGGCTTACGACATCGCAGACAATGCACTCGGCTACAAGGAGAACACGAGTGAGACTACCATCTACGGACATCATATTTTCAAGAATAATGCCGATGATGGCTATACCACCTCTCTCCTCCACCTCGTAGAACGCACCCCTGAGGATAAGAACAGCGAGGGAGACAAGTGTGAGAACAACGACTTCTGTGCCCCTATCCCATTCACGGTAACCAACCATGCCTGGTATGTTCGCAAGCCGATGTACTATGCTGAGGATGCTACCGGAGCCTGGGAAGGTATCTGCCTGCCATTCACCGCACAAAAGGTTAAGGCATCGCTCAATGGTGAAATCACCCATTTCTATGGTGATAAATACCTGCATCATGAATACTGGCTGCGCGGTTTGACAGAGGTGAACACGACAAACAATACAGCCACCTTCCAGCGTCCGGGTACAACAGCAGGACTCTTCCAGGCTGAGGGAGCAGAAAGTAAGGATTACACCTTTAATAATAACTTCTTTGTAACAACCTACGGAGAACATTTCTATAACAAGGATGCTAATCCATACTACAGCAACCAGCAGGAGTATAAGAACTATCAGTTGCTGACCAAGGGAATCCCATATCTGGTCCGTTTCCCTGGTTACCATTATTACGAGTTCGATCTTTCAAGTAAGTTCTATAACAACATCTTGAATACAAACGAGTCTTCGCAAACCGTTACCTTCCATGCCTTCGGTAATGAGAACGAAACCGAGCCGGCAGATAAGGCGATCGTGATTCCTATCACCCAGGCTATGACAACCCAGCACAACGGTTATTATCATGTAGGTAGCTTTGCTGCCACCAAGGTAGCCAACGGAACCATCTATGGTATGAACGCCGTGGGTACTGCATTTGATGATGCGTCTACCCTCCAAACCGTAATGCCATTCCGCACCTATATGACAACATTGATGACAAATGCCAGAACCCGTTCTACTGATGCTCCATCCGTGATTCGCATTGCCGAAACCACGGGTATCGAGAAGATAGAATCTGACGTGAATGGTAACGATGATACACCAGCCGGCGAATCACTCTTCATCCGCCCTATCGGAGCTCATCGTGTACGCATAGAGAGCACCTACTCCACCCAGTTGCAGGTATTCTCAACCACCGGTCAGCTTTATCGCATCTTGGATGTACGTCCTGGCACCGCCACCTATAGTGGTTTCCCTGACGGCATCTACATCTTCGGAAACAGAAAAATCATGGTAAAATAACAGAAAGATATGAATAGAAAGAATAAGATATCAA
>ERZ1023670.175-NODE-175-length-22754-cov-50.115512_pt1 | contig 22754 bp, 11 predicted proteins | sample MGYA00380342_ERZ1023670 | MGnify/ENA primary metagenome ERZ1023670 (study PRJEB33179, sample SAMN07448984) | human gut metagenome | biome: Human-gut; feature: Human associated habitat; material: Faeces | host: Homo sapiens | place: India: Bhopal | collected...
TGCAGAGCAAGTCAGTAAAGGCTGGCAAGAACATGAAGATTGTTCTGGATGCAGACAATCATTCTTTGGACGAGGTGATGGTTGTTGCTTACGGTACTGCAAAGAAGAGCTCTTTTACAGGTTCTGCTGCAGTTCTTAAAAGCGATGAAATTGCTAAGATTTCAAACTCTAATGCCGTCTCAGCCTTGACAGGTAAGGTCTCAGGTGTACAGATTAATGCAGCTACAGGTCAGCCTGGTCAGGAAAGCTTTAATATCCGTGTTCGTGGTATTAGCTCTATCAATGCTGGTAATGCTCCTTTGATCGTTGTTGATGGTTCACCTTACGATGGTGATATGAACTCTATCAACCCAAGCGATATTGCTTCTATGACCGTATTGAAGGATGCTGCTTCTGCTGCTCTTTATGGCGCTCGTGGTGCCAACGGTGTTGTTATCATCACAACAAAGAGTGGTCGTGAGGGTTCTACTTCATTTACATTTGATGCTAAATGGGGTTCTAACTCTAAGGCTCTTCCTGATTATAATATAGTTAAGAGCCCTGCTAAGTACTATGAGACTTGGTACGCAGCTTTGAACAATTATGCTCAGAATAAGTTGGGTTACAGTGCTAGCGAGGCTTATGGTTGGGCAAACAAGAATATGATCAACTCTGCTGATTATGGCTTGAACTATAACGTTTATTCTGTACCTACAGGTGAGAATCTTATTGGTGTAAATGGTAAGCTTAACCCTAATGCTACATTGGGTAATGTTATCAATTACAAGGGTAAGGAGTATATGTTGATGCCTGATGATTGGAGAGATGCCAGCTATCAGAACGGTTTGCGTCAGGAATATACCCTTACTGCTACTGCTAACAGTACACAGGGTTCATTCTATGGTTCTGCCAACTATTTGAAGAATGAAGGTATCACCATGGGATCAGATTATACTCGTTTCACTGGTCGTATGAAGGCTGATTATCAGATTAAGTCTTGGTTGAAGGTTTCTGGTAATATGAACTATACTCATAGTGATTCAAACTATTTGGGTAGTGATGGTGATAGCGGCGATTCTGGCAATATGTTTGCTGTAAACAGCGTTGCTCCTATCTATCCTTTGTACATCCGTGATGGTAAGGGTAATATCATGTTCAACCAGACTACCAACATGAACTCTTATGATTATGGTGATGGTACTGTAATCGGTTTGATGCGTCCTGTTTTCCAGCAGTCTAACCCTATCAGTGATGTTCAGTTGGAGACCAATAACGTAGAGGGTAATACATTCAATGCAGTAGGTTCTGCTGAGGTTCGTTTCTTGAAGGACTTTAAGTTTACTTCTACCAATAGTACAATGGTAGATGAGGCTCGTCAGTCTAATTTGAGTCAGCCTTTCTTTGGTCAGCCAGCTAAGTCAAATGGTTATGTATCAAAGTATCATACCCGTAGATGGTCTTACAACTTCCAGCAGTTGCTCAACTGGCACCACCAGTTTGGCGAGCATGATGTTGAGGCAATGGTAGGTCATGAGTACTATCGTACACGTTACTATGTATTGTCAGGTAGCAAGAGTAATATCTTCTCTATCTATAATTCTGAGTTGGATGCAGCTATTGTTGATGGTAGCATTGGCTCATATACAACCGATTATAATACAGAAGGTTTCTTTGGTCGTGCACAGTATAACTATTCACAGAAGTACTTCGGTTCATTCTCTTATCGTCGTGATGCTTCTTCTCGCTTCGATCCAGATAATCGTTGGGGTAACTTCTGGTCATTTGGAGCTGCCTGGATCCTTTCTAAGGAGAAGTGGTTTGAGTCTTCATGGATTGACGAGTTGAAGTTGAAGGCTTCTTATGGTGAGCAGGGTAATGACAACATTGGTAACTACTTGTACACCGACCGTTATTCTATCGGTAACTCAAACGGTAGTATCTCTTTGAAGCCATCTTCAACAAAGGGTAACCGCAAGATTAGCTGGGAGAAGGGCGGTAACTTGAATATTGGTACCGAGTTCTCTCTCTGGAAGGGTCGTTTGACTGGTAGTGTAGAATATTTCTATCGTAAGACAACCGATATGTTGGCATTCTTCTCATTGCCTGTATCTTATGGATACTCTGGTTACTATGACAATGTAGGTGATATGCGTAACTCAGGTGTCGAGTTGGAGTTGAATGGTGATATTATCCGTACCAAGGACTTTACATGGAGTGCAAATTTCAACTTTACAGCATATAAGAACAAGATTACTTCTATGCCAGAAGAGAAAAAGGCTATTACCGTTGATGGCGTAAGAGGTTATGCTGGTGGTGGTTACTTCTATGGTGAAGGTCAGCCTATCTATACATGGTATATGGCAAAATATGCTGGTGTAGATAAGGAGACTGGTGAGGCTCTTTACTATAAGGATACTGACAAGGGTGAGACTACAACTACCAATGCCAGCGAGGCAACTATGCACCTTTGCGGTACAGCCTTGCCAGATGCATACGGTGGTTTCGGTACAAGCGTGTCATATAAGGGATTTGATTTCTCAATGGACTTCACTTATCAGTTGGGTGGTAAGATATACGATTCTTCTTATGCATCATTGATGAGCATTTCTAGAGGTTATTCTTTCCATGCAGACTTGCTTGATGCTTGGACTCCATCTAACACTTCATCTGATATTCCACGCATTCAGTATGGTGATTCATATGCAGCATATACATCCGACCGATTCCTCGTATCTGGTTCGTACCTGAGCTTGCAGGATGTAACTTTGGGCTATACACTCCCACGTGCGTTGTGCTCTAAGATTGGTATCAACAAGGTTCGCGTTTACGCTACAGGTTCTAATTTGTGGCTTTGGTCAAAGCGTCAGGGTCTTGACCCACGTCAGAGCATCACAGGTGCAACATCAAACGCATACTATTCACCAATTCGAACAATATCTGGTGGTATTACAGTAACATTCTAATTTTTATAAAGAAAGAATTATATGAAAAAGAGTTTAATATATGGCCTTTCTGCTTTGACTCTTGTTGCATCAACGATGTCATTGACTAGTTGTATCGAAGAGACAGAGCCTACAAGTTCAGCAACAACATCACAGGTACAGCAGTCATCTTCTGCAACAGAAGCACTTTTGATGGCTATTCCTGCATATTCAACAGCTAGCTATTTCAGCGATCGTTATGATTGGGCTTTTGGTTATGGTGCTCTTATGTACATTCGTGACATCCAGTCTAGTGACGTTTGTGCAACAGACGATGGTGGTTATTATCAGTTCGGCTATTTTGCAGAGAATAAGTATGCAGGACGTGATTATGTCTTTGCACAGTATCTGTACAACTATCAGACAAAGTTTGTTAATACAACAAACAATGTGATTTCTGCAGTTAATCCAGAGAATGTAACAGATATCCAGAAGGGTTATCTTGGTGCGGCATACGCATATCGGGCATTGCTTTATCTGGATATGGCACGTGAGTATGAGTATCTTCCTACTGATGGTACAGAGCCAAAGAGTCCTTTTGGTAATAATGTTGCAGGTCTCACAATCCCTATTGTAACAGAAAAGACTACAGAGGCTGAGGCTCGTGACAACAAGCGTGCTACACGTGAGGAAATGAAGGAATTTATTAAGAGTGACCTTGATAAGGCTGCTGAATACATTCCTATGTTGGATAAGACAACCAAGACACTGCCTCACTTGGATTGTGTATATGGTCTCTATGCTCGCTTGTATATGTGGGTAGAGGACTATGCTAACGCAGAGAAGTATGCTCGCATGGCAATCAACGAATATAAGGGCAAGCCTATGACTAAGGAGGAGAGCTTGAACACCACAACTGGTTTCAACGATCTTTCTAAGTGGATGTGGGGAGCACAGGATACTAAGGAGTCTTTGTGGAGCAACTTGGCAAACTGGGCTTCTATGGTATCTAATGAGACTAGCTATGGTTATGCTGGTGGCGGTGGCTGTAACAACATGCTCGACCGCAGATTGTATGAGCGTCTGAGTAACACAGACTGGCGTAAGTTGGAATGGAAAGCTCCTGCTGGTTCTGCTCTCGATGGTCAGAATATGTATGTTAACGACGCTCTTGGTAAGAGCTTGGCAGACTATTCTGGCTTGAAGTTCCGTCCAAACGGAGGTGTAGTTGCTCCTTTTTCTGTAGCTAGTGCTACTGCATTCCCAATGATGCGTGTAGAGGAGATGTATCTGATCGAGGCTGAAGCTGCAGCTCATCAGGATCCTGCTCGTGGTAAGCAGCTTCTTGAATCATTCGTGAAGACTTATCGTGATGCAAGTTATACTTGCAAGGTTTCTGACAAGGATGCTGTCATAGAGGAAATCGTATTCCACAAGCGTATTGAGTTGTGGGGTGAAGGCCAGTCTTTCTTCGACCTCAAGCGTTTGAACTATAGCAGTACACGTGGTTACGAAGGAACCAACCACCTTGATCAGCAGAGATTCAACTCTAATGGTCGTCCTGCTTGGATGAACTGGGTAATTTCTGCCAATGAGGAAGAAGGTAATGTACAGGTTAAGGAAAACAACAACCCTGACCCATCAGACAAATATACTCCTTGGACAGGTAAGTAAAACTTATAAATAGAATAAAGACATGAAAAAGTTATTGAAATATAGTCTTTCTTTACTGTGTGCTATCATGGTAATCGGATTGACATCATGTACAGATAGTTATGATTATGATCCTGCTGCACCAGAAGATAAGGGAGCATTCTTGATTGCTAACACAACAAGTTTTATGTTTACACCTGGTCAGGCTCAGGAATTCGAGATTACAGTGCAGCGCCGTGATACTGTAGAAGCAGGTTCTGTGACTCTGACATCTGATAACAGCAAGTTCAATGTTCCTTCTCAGGTAAGCTTCGGTGCTAATGAGAAGACAAAGACTGTTACTGTTACTTCTAATTTGGAAATCGGTTCTGATGAGAATGTAAATATCAGCGTGGCTGAAGGTCAGGCTTATCACTATGGTGCTAACACCATCACATTCAATGTGAAGACACCAAAGATGTATGTTGGTACATTCAGTTCTGCATTGTTTAGGGATTCATGGGAGCAGATCGTATATGAGCTTGGTAATGGCAAGTATATGTTGCCAGATCTCTATGATCAGGGACGTAACATTACTTTCGTCATTGATTGGAAGACCAAGAAAATTACTGTTGCAGGTCAGGCAGCATGGACTGATTCGGATTATGGTCTAATTGGTGTTCAAGGTAATGGAGTCTATGATGCTAAGAATAAGGTTGCTAAGATGACTTTGACCCACTTTGTTCCTAATGTAGGTTCATTGGGTAACTTTGCAGAAGATTTCTACTTCCCTGAAGATTTTGAACCATCAAAATAATAAATATTAAGAGAGACCGACCGAGTAAAACGGTCGATCTCTCTTTTTTTAATTTTACGCTTATGAAAAGACTTACATTCATTTTGCTCCTTATACTGAGCTTTGGTTCTTTATTTGCTAAAGAGAGAACGAGTGAAGAGAAGCTAGCCATTGCTAGAAGTTATTTAATCAAAAATCACAGTTTCTCAAGAGTTAAAAGCCAGAATAAGATTCTTGAGTTGATAACTCTTGATGCATTGTCTGTGTTGGGATATAGTAATGGAGGTTTTGTTATTGTAAGTAACGATGATACGAATGCGCCTATTCTTGGATATTCTGACAAGAAAACAAACTTGGAATCTCCAGACATGATGTGGTATCTAAATGCAGCCAATCAGGCTCTCCAGTCACATACCGCTTCTTCATCAGCATTGGAAAGTAAAGAACCAATAGAGCCTCTACTTAAAACTTCATGGGGACAGGATACTCCATACAATAACTTGTGTCCTACAGAAAGGGAGAATGAAAAGGCTATATATCCAACGGGATGTGTGGCAACAGCGATGGCACAGGTAATGTATTACCATCAATATCCTGAAAAGGGAACTGGAAACATTACCTATTCTTTCCAAGACAGAATTTTGAGTGCAGACTTTAATAATACCTATTATCAATGGAATCTTATGACACCTACATATAAAAAGGGTGAATACTCTGATGAGTCTGCTTTGGCTGTTGCTACACTGATGTATCAGTGTGGTGTATCAATCAAGATGCAATACAATGTAGGGGGAAGTGGAGCGTTTTCATATAATGCAGCTACCGCATTGAGGAAGAATTTCGGTTATCATGAGAATTTACAGATTCATTACCGCGATTATTATACGGCAAAGGAATGGATAAACAAAGTATATAATGAGTTAAAGGCTGGTCGACCAATCATTTATACAGGTGTTGATGAAAATAATGGTGGACATTGTTTTGTCGTTGACGGCTATGATCAGAATAACTTTGTGCATGTTAATTGGGGATGGGATGGCGTGAATGATGGCTATTATGATATCGCATTGCTCAATCCAAGCGGCAATAAATTCTCACAAGGACAAACTATGCTGACAGGAGTTGATAAGCCTACAGCAAACATAGAGCATCATTCTGAAATCGTTACTGATGATAATTTCAAGATAACTAAATTAGGTTCTTCTAAGTTATTGATTAATGATGGAGAGTATGCTAACTTGTCAGACCAGGACTTTTCTGGGTTCCTTGGAATTATATTAGAAGGAAACGGCAAGCAATATGTATTATCGTCACAAGAAAATAAGGGCGTTCCTAATCTGTATTATCTGACGAAACCATCATCAAATCTATGTGTATTACCAATAGACTTGGCTGATGGCATATATAGAATATATGCAGCTTCTAAAGATGATAAAGATAAGAATTGGGATCCTGTTCATTTTGCTGAAGGCAACAACAATAGTTATATCTTGGAAAAAAGCAATAAAACTATTAGTTTGACTCCTGTAACTGATGCTGACTGGCATGAAACTACTGCCATAAGTAACGTATTGTATGATAGTAATAATGCATCTTCTTATGTTGTTACCTATAATTTAGAAGGACAGCAAGTTAGCAAGATGAAGTCTTCCGAATTCCAAATGAACAATATCCCTGGTAAGGGTATGTTTATTTTGAAACAGGGAAATAAGGCAATAAAGATAGTGAAGTAAGTCATAATATACATAATAAAAGGTGTATCCTGATTGCTCTCATATAGAGCGGGGATACACCTTTTAATAAACAATCATTAAAAACTTTCTAGAAATGTTTAGAAAAACCACTGTCATCTAATGAAGCACCGGAAACTGTGAATGAAGAGGAACTTGTATTGTCAAAGAAGTTGCCTTCATAACAGGTCTGCTTACCTTTTACAAGATGTACATCCGTAAAATTACACTCCTTTATAACTTTGCCATTCTTGTCCTTTGCCTGTGACTTAGCATGGATATTCTCAACATTATCATCTGTCAGAAGCGTATAGACAGTAAAGAATAGCCTATAAAATTTATATTTCGGAGAATTCGTGCTAACATTGTATACTACGGTTTCTTCTGATTTACATTTTCCTGTAGATGGATTGAAAACAACACCGCAGCCACCCGTTAACTCTATTGTTTCTGAAGCTATATTGGCTGGAGTATTGATAGTGCTAGATAGCACAAAAGCACTTACGCCACGAGTTAATGATGCATCAAAAGATTGGTTGCTTTGCTCGGAACTGACAACAATATCCTTGTAGGCATAAACCATGTCCGTCACTTTGTTATTGGCAAATCTTGCTTCTGAAATGGATTTGATACTGATACGATCTGTAAAAGGCATTTCCGTCTTAGCTGCAATGGCTACCATGTGATAAGAACCGGCTGGAATATCAAATGAAACCTTGCCGAAGTTCTCGTCCAAACTGTCCTGGCGTATTACATATCCCGAATCATTCTCTGATTCGAATGGTATCAACGCTACCTCCAATTCAGAAAAACGATGACAGGCTGGCAAAGAGGTTGCTTTATCTGCACGGGTAGAATGCAGACGTGCTGATGAGTAATCAGAGACGGTGGATAAATCTTCTATTGATTTCTCGAAGAAGCTGATGTTCACTTCGTGATTAATAACTTGTGATGATTCGTTCATCACGTCTTCTTTAGAACAGCTACCTAAAAGTAGCAAAATTGAGACCAGCAGCCCCATGCTTTTAATTCTGTTCATCCTTCCCTGAGTTATTAGGTATTGGACGCCGGAAATATTCCAGTATTATCGGCTAGTACGCATTTGAATCATGCAGACAAACGCTTTTTGTACTAACGTTGGCTCAAAAATAATAAAAATATAAATACGTTATACTTTTTAATGCTTTTTCTTTTGTTTTCTTAACATTATATAACGGGAAGATGGTAAAATGCAGGAAATTCAAAGGGGTAAGAGGTTTTCTAGATAAAGTAATTAAATAAGGTGTATCCCCACTTGCCCCATACATCGGGCAAGCGGGATATACCTTCTTCTTTTTATCTTCCTCAGCCTCAAATATTTTCCAATAATTCCTTGCTTCTTTCAGAAGAAAAGCGTATCTTTGCAGAAGAAAAGCTGCACTCGGCAATTTGAAAGTAAACTTTCATTGCGCTCGTTGGTATAATCCGTGCAGCACTGAAGTTGAATCATTAAAATAAGGAGGTAAATATGAACAATGCAAATTTTTCATCAGAAGCGTTGCTCTCTAACAACGGAGATATGACTTCTTTTCGATATGGCAATAGTAACATCAGATTTCGTACTCCTAAACGCCTTAAACGATATACAGAGGTTAAGGAATGGGATAATGGATATATTGTTGTTATGGCAGATTATGAAGGTTTGGGCGAAACGGAAGAGTATATTGACCTTTTGCCCATATTAAAGAATCTGTATATCAATCCTGAGACTTTTCTTAAACCAATCAAGTCAGTAAAAATAGATTATCATGAAGGAAGAAGAAATTAAATCTGTAGCAGAAAAAGCTATGATGATTGTTTGCGGATATGCATTTTCGAAAACCGAAGAAGGCTTTATACGTGTTGTGTATCTACACCCGCCATATCATGCTCTTGTTATGACTAGCGAGGGTGAAATAACAGAAACCAATATGAATGATATAGAAATCAGCATCGTTCAAAAGTATTGGAACCGAAACAAAAAATTAATGGAGCAAGCTTATGCCTAAATATTACGACTTTATGATATGTGGGTATTACCTCTATTTTACTTCTCATTGCATAGTGGAAGCTATACATGTACATGCCAGTGACCGGCACTTAACTGAATCCGGTTCTGCTAAGTTATTTGTTATGGGAAATGGTGATACCATCGTAAAAGAGCAGGGTGTTCTGACCAATAAAGAATTGAGAATCATTCGTGAATTCATAAAAGACAACTATCAGGAAATGTTCCTAAAATGGTCGGAAATGAGCAATAAGGGCTTTTATCGTGGAGAATAACTATAAACAAGGTGTATCCCCTAGCCTTTCATCATCAAAGGCTACAGAGGATACACCTTATTTTATAATCTCAGCTGATAAGAAACGATACTATGAACGGATTTTGTAGCCGTGAATGCTGTAATACAAAATGTAGAGGAAGCAAGGGAGACAGAGCCAATATGCCTGCTGAGCACCTACTGCATCCTTCAGACTGCCATAGAGCGTAGGAAGAACGGCTCCACCAAACATCGCCATGATGAGCAATGAAGAACCAGACTTGGTAAACTTACCCAGATCTGCCATTGCCAATGGCCAGAGGGCAGGCCACATCAGAGAACAACCCAATGCCATCAATGAGATGAAATAGATGGAAATCTCGGCTGGGGTAAGAACCACCAGTAAAGCTCCGGCAATTGCCAGGAACGAACAGATCTTCAAGGCTACTGCCTGACTGATATACTTAGGAATCAGAATGATACCGCAGATATAACCGATAACAATACCGATAGGAGCTATCCAGGCATAGTTAGCTGCACCAGGCAAGCCCAGGGAATTGGCATAATCTACCAATGTACCGAGAGAAACCGTCTCAACACCTACATAAAGGAACAGCGCCAGACAGCCCAAAAGCAAGTGAGTGAACTGGAAGACAGAGGTCTTGGTTGCCGCATAAGTGCAGGTAGCAGACTCTTCCTCCTCCTCAGAATCATCCTCTCCGGCAGCCTTTACCTCTGGTAATGGAGCCAGGAATGCCAGAACACCCAAAGCCAGGAAGGCTACGATGATGATCCAGAAAGGCTTAGCCAAATCCTCGATTCCGATGAGATGAACATCCTTACCCAACAGCCATACGATGAACATAGATGGGATTGGCCACGCCAGCTTGTTGCAGATGCCCATCATACTGATGCGCTTGGCAGCACTATCCAATGGACCCAAAATGGTGATGTAAGGGTTGACAGATGCCTGAAGATAGGCATTGGCAGCACCACTCACAAAAGAGGCAAGCAGGAACAGTGGGAAACTCTTCTCATCGGCAGAAAGGATGAAGAGATAGAATGCTGCTGCAAAGATGACAAACGACAGCGACATCGTCTTCTTATAACCGATAGCCTTGATGGTGAGTCCGGCAGGATAACCGAAAATCAGGAACGGAATGAAGGTGGCTGCGATGATGAGATAAGAGGCAGCATTGGAAATACCCAGCGAGCCCTGCAATACAGGCACCAGCAAGGAATTAATACCCAGGGCAAAGCCCAAAGAGAAAAACATGATTCCAATGAACGACAATGGAATCGCAAAACTTTTTGTTGGTTGCATAGACTATTATTTTAGTTAGAAATTTAGGCAAAGATACAACTTTTCTCCACATTCTCCAAAGTTTTATGAAAAAAGTTTTTAAATTTCTTGGTTTTACTGCCTTTTCTATCTAACTTTGCATCTATGATGAAAAGATTATTGGTTTTATTAATGGTGTTCTGTGCCCTATCAACTGTTTCTTCCGCACAGAACTGGGTAGGCACCTGGGCCACAGCTCCACAAACTGTAGTCAGATCATTTATGCCCTATAACAATTGCATGACTAACCGTTCGGTACGCCAGGTGGTAAAGGTTAGCATAGGAGGCAACGTAATCCGCCTCAAGTTGAGTAACATCTATTCGATGCAACCCGTGGAAATCCGCTCCATCTACATCGCTCATGCCAAGGATTCCTTTGCCATCGATGCCAAGACGGCACAATACTTCAAGTTCGGCAACAGCTACAAGACCGTCATCCCTGCCGGCAAGCAGATAGTGAGCGATGCCCTGAAGTTCAATCTCAGAAATCTGGAACGGGTAGCCATCACCATCAATTACACCTCGGCTCCCGAAATTCCAACCGTGCACATGGGTTCCCGCACCACCTCCTACATCATGAAGGGAGTAACCAATGCCCACTCCAACTTTGCGAAGGCTTTCCGGGAGAACCACTGGTACAACATCAGCGGCATCGATGTCTATACGATGAGCAACAACATGAGTGCCATCGCCATCATCGGAAATTCCATCACTGACGGAAAATGCTCTACCGACAATGCACAGAACCGATGGCCCGACGTGATGTCGGAGATGCTGCAGCTGAAGCATAAGATAACCAATCAGGGCGTGCTGAACCTGGGCATCGGCAACAACCGTGTAACCGTTCCAGGTGGTTTCGGCGCACTAGCCAAGGAGCGCTTCGACCGGGATATCCTGATGCAGAACGGCGTGAAGAAGGTGATTATCTTTGAAGGCGTCAACGACATCGGTGCAGCCAGAAGCGGAAACAGCGAAACGGTGGCACGCCAGATTATTGAGAGCATACAGGGAATGGTGAAGAAGGCGAAAGCAAGGAAGATGAAGGTTTATCTGGGAACCATCACCCCTTTCAAGGGCGCAGGATATTATACCCACTTCCACGAAGCTGCCCGCCTCTATGTAAACGACTGGATTCGAAGTCAGGCGAAGAACGTGGATGGCATCCTGGATTTCGCCAAGCTGCTTCAAGATCCGAATGATGACAGAAGAATGAAGCGGGAATACGCCAGCAACGACTGGCTCCATCCTAACCCAACAGGCTATAAGGCGATGGGAATCTATGCAGCAGACATCGTAAAATAAAGACATCATCGTGAAAAAGAAACATCATAGAAGAACATCGTAAAAAAGAAAAAAGAGGAATCGTGAATAATCATTATCACGATTCCTCTTTTTTTATGGATAAGTATCCTGCTTACCAAAGCGGGAAGCAAGATACCGAAATCTACATTACTTAGCGACAAACTTCACTGCTGAAGTCTTGCCATCTACATTAGCTACAAGGTGATATACACCCGCAGCAACCTTACCCAAAGCTACGCTAGCCTTATCGCCAGCATGAACATTCTGCAAGGTCTTCTGAGCCATCAGCTGACCGGCATTGCTATAAACAGAGAGAACAACCTTGTCGGCATCAGCACCGATAGTAACATTCAAATTACCGTTCTCTGCATCTCCATTTACAGTAACATCGCCCTTAGAGGCACCAGCCACAACATTGCTGATACCTGTTGCAGCATCAACAGTCAAGACTATGACACCAGTAGTAGAAGCACCTTTGGCATCAGTAGCCACAACATTGATGTTGGTTGAACCGGAAACCTGCTTAGCAGCAATGATGATACCATTCTCCGACTGATAGAGATCAGCCAATGAAGGATCGGCAATCTGAGCAGAGAAGGTCATGGCATCGCCATCAGCATCCTCGAAGAAATCAGCAAAGTAGTACTGGGCTGATGTCTCACCACCCTTAAGGGACAAGTCGGCAGGACCCACATACTTAGGTGCACGGTTGGTATGTTCAACGTTGTAGTTGACAACAGCTGAGCTTACATTGCCTGACTCGTCCTTGGCATTTACGGTGAAGATATGCTTGCCTGCAGTACCATAATCCGGAACAAGAGCCACATTGAGCTTCAAGCTGGTGCCTTCCTCAACAGAATAAACACCATCAGTTTCGGTGATACCTTCCTGGGTACCGTCCTCATTCTCATAGCTCTCAACAGTAGCGATGCCGTCTACATCTTTCAGACTTACGGTGAATGGCTCACCCTCGGCATCAGCAACTGTTACATCAACAGCTGCCTTGCTTGCCTCAGGAACAGTGGTCTCACCTTCTGGAGCGGTGATGACAGGAGCAGCATTCTTGTCGAGATAGATGTGATAGTTGCAGAGCTTGTTGTATGGATCATTGCTCTTCACTACGAGAGTAGCCTTATTGTTCTTGGCAAAATAAGCACTCTTGGCATTCACCTCAAACTGTACAGGAATAGCCTTGCCAGGAGCAATTTCACCATCCTTCTTCTCGTTGAGCAACTTAATCCATGGCTCACCCTTCTCCTTCTCGATACAAGTCATGAAGTAACCGAAGGCACCATAGCTGTAAGCATCGTCGTAGAGTGTCTCAATGTCAACCCAGCCACCCAAAGACTTCAAGTGTGCCATATAGCGATTGGTCTCCATATCGCCATCCTTGGTTGCCATCATGGCTGATGACTTGTAGCCGGCAGGATACTTCAATACGACATAGAAGGTATCAGCAGGATTGATGTAGATAGGGTTGTCAAACTCCAACATACGTGCGGCACCCTGGTAGCTGCCATCATCACGAGGTTCTTCCTTGGCAATATGAATCTTGCCATGGCCGATGGTCTTCTCTGTAGCAGTAACATCATTGCCCAGAATAACAGAAGCCTCGATGTCCACATTCTCCAAGTCGCCTACAGTACCGACGAAATAGAGATGAGTAAGATTGAAACCTTCTGCAGGAGCCTCATAGCGAGTTGCTGCATAGAAGTTCTCATCCAGAGCAGTAGCACCCGTACCCATCAGGGCAGCCTGAGCATTTTTTACAGGGTTGAGTACTGGATAATAGAGCGCATTGCCCTCATAGCCCTCAGGCAAGTCGTAGATGAACTTCTGATCGTCCTTCACCTTCTTCAAGCCAAGAGCCTTCACCATGCCCTTCTTGCCAGAAATCTTTTCTACACAGGTAGCAACGAAATTCTTGGCAACATCCTCAGAAGGATAAGAGATGACATTATAGGCAGGAGCAGGATCGTTGCCGTCCTCATACTCATTGCCTGCATCGCGACCGGATGGGTCGAGACTCAATGAGTAAGTAAGCTTATACTTGCCATCGTTCATCAGATTGACGGTACGAGTGCCCTTATAGTCAGAAGCCACATTTTCAATATGCAACTCCTCTGGGTCGAAGGCCATGACAGGAGCCTCTGTGATATTCAGCTTGATAGTAGAGGTGTGTGTCTTCTCATTCAAGCCCTCTACTGTAAATACGAGAGGGAAATCCTTCTTATGTACCTCATAAACATTATAAGGAGCGATTCTGAACTTCACGGTGTCGGTACCTACTACGATAGGTGCCATCATGCCGCTCTTGTATGAAATCCATGCCTTGGCTGTAGCATCGTCAGAGAGAGCCAATGGACCTGGGTCGATACCGCCGTCGTCACCGCCATTGTTGCTTTGTGCAGCATAGACCTCAAGTTCACCTTCTGGAGCAGAAGGCTCAACATCAGGGTCATCAGACTCCGAGCCAGTAAACATCTCAGAAGCAACGTCTGTGATAGTGAATGCCTTGGTTCCCTTGTTGACTACATAGAATTCATAGTATGAAGGATCCATTGCGTTCTCATCTACAGGCTGCTCAACATTGATTACCTTTGGGAACTCAGCCTGAGCCTCACCAGTGATATTCAGCTTAACAGGAATCTTAACGCTTGCACGAGAAGGATCGTTGGTTGTAACGTTCAACTCATAATCATAAGTATCAGCCAGCTGGTTAGCCTTCAGCTCAACCGGCATTTCAACCTGCTCACCTGGAGCCACTACATAGTTCTTATATGGAGAGAACTCAACGGCATTGCCGTCGGTGATATACATATCAGCAGGAGTAATACCACGAGTACCGGTATGATCCATGATACCACAGAGACCGAATACGCCCAACTGGAATCCATCAGGATCTACATTGTACTGGAACTTGAAGGAACCGTCCTTGCGGAGAATCACCTCAAAGTTCATACCCTGCATCATCGTGTTGCCATAGTTCTTATAGCTTACAATGACCTCATCATCCTTTGCCTTGTAATATACACCATCAGAAGATGGAGTATTCATAGAGTGGTTACCCCAGAATGGGCAGATGATGTTGGTATAGAAGGTTTCTGTTGTTGGCAGACTTGCTGGTGGCTCAGGGAACTGCTTGTAATCCTCTACCGGTGCATCGAAAGATACGAAACCAGTATTGTAGATATACATGCTCTTATACTTCTTGCCATAGAATGGGAACTCGAATGGAAGCTCCACCTTCTTGAAGTCTGTCTTATCAATATAGTATGCATAAGGCATGTGCTCAGTATAGTCGTTGGTGATGTCTACCCACTTGTAAGGTATATCGAAGCCATCGAGCTTAGACTTGAACACATAATCTACAGTAGACTTTCCTGTAGCCTCCAGGTCGGAAGCGCTGAACCAAGAAGCAGGCTCAGCAGAGAACGTAAGGTTCTCATCGCCCTCGTTGGTTACCTGGATTGTCTTTTCTACGTTGGTACCATAAGGAGTTTCAACCTCCAGGCTCTCTGGATTACTCTTCCAGGTAGGATTACCAATCACCTCAGCCTTCAATGGGATTTCCTTGGTTGTACCATCCTTATAGGTGATAACGAGAACATCTTCTACAGTACCCTTCTCGGCAGTAGGCAATGTTACTACGATATCCTTGCCCTGACCTGCAGGAACAGAGAATGCAGCTTTCATTTCTTCTGCGAGAGTAAACTTGCCGTTCTTGACAGTTACGCTTGTCACGTTGAGAGCATCCTTACCGTTGTTGCTCAACAAGACGGTGCGCTGCTGGGCAGAAGTACGGAATACCTTACCGAAATCTACACTGGTAGAATCGAGAGCAGCCTCAGCCTTCAGGTTGTCGCCAACGATGTTGGCTGTCATCTTAACGGTTGAGCTTGGGTTGATAGGGTCGTTGGTAATAACGGTGAGATAGTTGGTCAGAGGTCCTGCCACCAATTCATCGTTGGCTGCCAATGTTACCTTGATTTCCTTGCTTTCACCATTGCCTACATAGCCATCAGTGCTTGACAGGCTCTTGATCATAGACTTGGCAGGAGCCACAATCTTGATGGCGCTGCCTGTCTGGATATCATAATAAGGAGCATCCAGACCATCGTTATCCTCCTGTACCTTGTTGGCATCAACAAAAATACAAGGGTCGGAAGCAGCAATATCGCTGACACCTACGAAGTTGTGACCACCAGAGCCGAATACGCCTGCTGGATTATAATCATCGTAGTAAACCTCAACACTTCCGTCAGGGCAAAGAGCCATGTGGAAGCTGATGGTTGTGGTCTCGCCGGCACCATTGGTTGCAGGAGTTACCACATCCTTGAACTTGACATAGAACTTACCGTTCTTATGACCATAGGTAATCTTACTGTTGGCACCCATGTCCATCCAGCCAGAGTTGGTATAAGCCGAAATATAGCCCAATCCCTGTACACAATCGCCGGTAGGAACCATACAAGAGATACGGCCATCCGCCTGCTTCATGGAGACACCACCATAAGAAGATACGTAAATTTCATCATAATCCTTACCATAGAATGGGAACTTGAAGCCCACCTTGATAGGACCTGACTGCCAATTATCATTGGTAAACTGCGAAGTGATATCCTTCTCATCAGCCAACTCTGGAGCTGGCTCATACTCGAATGATTCATCACCGGCAACATTAGAGATGGTAGTATAACCAAACTTATGTACTTTGGCAGTAGAACCTACTATCTTCTCGGAAGAGAACTTAGGGAAGACATACTGCAATGGATAATTACCGGTATTCTTGATAGTGATGGTAGCAGTCTTATCCTCACCGTCTACCTTCAAGTCGCCTGCATCGTAAGTATTAGGAGTTACACTCTGCTTGGCAGGAACTGAAGCGACACCGCGAACCAGGAATGAATACTGCTGACCATTCCTATCGGTCAGGGTAATGGTACTGCTGAAGTTGCCCTCCTGGGTAGGAGCAAACGTCACAGGCAACGTACCGGTAGAGCGGGCTGCAATATTATTGGCACCCTTTGACACATTGAACTGATCGGATGAAGACTTCAAGTTCTTTGGAGCCTGGAGCATACCATATTTACCACCGAATACACCATAACCGCTATTGGTCAACTCTACATCAATGGTCTTGGTCTGACCAACCAACAAGTCACCGAAGTCAACCAGCTGCTGGCTGTGCAGTTCAGGCTTATAGCCCTTCACGGTCATAGACAAAGCAACCTGCTGCTTGGAATCAACAGCCTCATTGCTCTTGACATGGATATTGAAGTTGTAAGTACCATTCACCAGTTTCTGACCATCATTCTTCAGAGTAACCTTCTGGCTTTCGTTAGGACGAACCTCACCGCTAATAGGCTCAGGGTTGAGTACCTGACTCCAGTCTGGGTTCTTGCTGATGGCCTGTACTGCCCATGTGAGCTGACTGGCTATTGCCTCGAAGCTGGTACCCTTGAGAACCTCACTCAGCTGAGTCCAGGTTGTACCGTTATCAGAGCTATAGAAGCTGTACTGGGCAACATCGGTTCGGGAAGTCTTGCCTGTAGCCAATGGGTTCTTGGCACCTGCAGGGAACTTAGCCACTACCCAGAAGCTTGAACCCGGAGCAAAGTGAATCTGCTCTTTCAGGGTGATAGGATAATTGTATCCCCAGAAGTCATAATTAACCTTCTGAATCAAACTTGCAGTAGAGATAGAACGTGAACCGTCATAAATCGCAATCTCAGGATTTTTGCCATTCTGTCCCTGAATACGAAGATCAGTCAGGTTGAAACCATTAGGATAAGTTGCCTTATCTACATAGAAATACTGAGCCAAAGCATTTGGCAGCTTGGTATCAGTTTCACCGATATAGCTGTACAACTGGTTGGAATAGGTCAAAGTGTCTGGCCAGTCCTTTGCCTGATAGTTGGAAGTAGCCACAGCATTACGTTTAGCCAATGTTGGACTGACAGTACCGCTGAAAGGAAGAACCTGACCTGGGTTTGGATTCTTGATACGACCGCTGGTAGACATAGTAGCGCTCTTGGTAGCAGTAGTAAGCTGATACTTCAGCACGCCCTCACCGGCATTCTTTACATTGAAAGAAGCCTCGGCTGTGGAAGCCTTGGTGGCATCTACTGTCATAGAAAGGTTCTTCTGGTCTACCTGGACCTTAGGACCTGCATTTGTGGTAGCCTCCTTGATTGGAGATACGGCAGAAGCCTTACCCCAACGGTTGTAAGCCACAATTGCAAAATAATACTTAGTAGAAGCCTTCAAGCCTTCTACCTCATAAGACATCTTGTCGCCAGAATACTTAAACTTGGTATCTACTGACACTGAACTCAACTTGTTCAAGTCGTCTGTAGCAGTGAAAGCCTCTGTGCTATAATAAATTACATGATGATCGATGCTCTTCTCTTCGGTCTCAGGAATCGTCCATTCGATGAGAGCATTGTCGTGAGATGCAGTAACAGTGAAGTCGGCAACAGCCTCAGGCACACTACCCTCCTTGCCCTGCAAAGCCTTGTAAGCATCGATATAACCGGAACCCATCAAGCCCTTGTACTCAGGATTCTGAGTATACAGGTCGTTTACCGAAGTGGTAAGCAAGGTGCGGAGAGTCTCATTAGAGAACTGCTTGTTACCATACTTGGAAAGAATCAAGGCTGCAATACCAGATACATGAGGACATGCCATAGAGGTTCCCTCGTTGTAACCATAGGTACTGTTAGGCAAGGTACTCAATACGCCATACTGCTGACCATTGTCTTCCAAACCACCAGGGGCTGTCACATCAACCCACTTGCCACGGTTGGAATAATAAGCCACGCTTCCGTCAGGAGCCATGGAACCAACAGCCACAACCTTGTCAAGACAACCAGGATAATAATTGCCTTCCTCGCCATTATTACCGGCAGCAAAGATACAGAGACCACCGTTCATCTTGTCGCCACCACCATACTTGGTGAAGTAATCAACAGCTTCTGTAACCGACTTATCCTCATCGTCAGCAACACTGGCACCCCAAGAACACTGGGCAATGCTGGCACCGCGATCGGCTGCATAAACAATGGCTTGACCGAAATCAGCTACTGCAGAACTGCTGGCACGGCTGTCGAACACCTGGCAGACCATCATCTTGACACCGCCCTTACCGTCGCTACCACCGGCAACACCGCAGACACCGATACCATTATTATTGGTGGCACCTACGGTACCTGCTACGTGAGTACCATGAGAGTGAGCGTTGATATCGCTTGAATTGATAACGAAGTTATAGCCGTAGATATCATCTACATAGCCATCACCATCATCATCAACACCAGGCTTACCGTTCAACTCGGCTGTGTTGATCCACACATTGTCCTTCAGATCTGGGTGATCTACCTGGAAGCCACCATCAATGATAGCAACCACAACATCCTTAGAACCGGTAACACCAGTTTCCCAAGCCTTGAACACATTGGCATCGGCACCCACCTTGGTACCTGCAATATGACCATCATTGTTGTAATGCCACTGGTCATTGAGCAATGGGTCGTTGAAAGGCATGGTAGAAGCTGCCTTGGCTGCCTTAGCCACCGCTGCTGGCGAAACCTCAAGGAAACGCTCACCGCCTATGGGTTTGTAAACCGGTATGCGCTGGGCATAAGCCACACCCTCTGTAGAACGGAGCAAGTTGCGGGCTTGTGCCAGTTTCATACCTGATGCCTCGTAGTGGACATCGTACCAAAGATCCAGTCCTGCTGCCTTGTGCTTAGCCTCATCCTTACCGGCATAAGGGAAAACACGGGTCATAGAGACTGCCTTTACTTTCTGACTGACCCTGTCGAGCGGGGTCACGCCAGTCTGAACATACTTCTTGTTGGTGCCTTTTACCGACAACGGAAGCTTAGCCGCAATCATACGGTCAGCTATCTCACGCTGAAGTTTGACACGCACAACGCCCTCTACAAAGTTAGACTCTGCAGATTGTGTAGTAGAAGATGTAGACTGCGCACTGATACGAACGTTGCTGCCTAAACACAGCACCGCACATACAAGTAATAGTAATCTTCTTGTCATGTTTGTTTTGTTATTAAAATAATAATATAAAAATAAAATTTCTCTCTCGTTTATATAAACTGAGTGCAAAATTAAATATTTTTATTGAAATACCAAAACAATCCCATCATTTTTACATAAAAAAGCGTAAGAAAAGTGTAATAGTACAAAATACCTCTACACTTTTCTTACGCTTTATAACCATACCAGGTTCTACCCTAATAAATCATGACTTTCCTTACCCGCCCATCTTTCTGTCGAATAATGTTCACACCCTGCTGAGGCTTTGAGAGCCTGATTCCATCCGGAGTATAATAGCCTTCAATGTCAGACAGTTGAGGCATCGTCACCTCTGCTATGCCATCCACAGTATTGTCTGTTACCTTTACTTCATCCAGGAAGAAACGGCCCTTATCGGCTGTAAAGCTAACCTTCACCTCGCCTGTTGCGTAAACAGAAGCCCCCAACTGAGTCCATTCTCCCTTCTTGAGAGGTACTGAATACTTTGACAGTTCAGACTTGCGGATAACCGCCATCTGCCTTGCGCCATTATTCACATCGGTTATCTCCAGATACAACTTGGTGGCATCACTTTTCCCATCCCATGCCGCAGCCTTGAATGAAAGTATCGCAGAACCTTTCACCGTAAAGGTTGGCGTGGTGATATTTCCGGCAATTCCCGATTTTCCGAGTCTTACGCAACCGTCAGCCTCATAAACAGTTCCCGTACTGGTCCATCCACCATTATCCAAGTCCTCATCCAACACTTGAGTTCCAGCAATACTACCTTTCCACAGGTTATCGTTTCCACCTGTACCATGACACTTGTCAAACGATTCATATAATAAAGTAGAGCCTGAAGGCTGTACCGGTGTATCAGGATTCTGATCGCCTGAGCGCTCAGCTTTACTCACCGTAAACGATGCCGAACCATCACTTGCAATGGCGATATTCCTGATGTCAAGATGCATATACTTAGTACCGTCAGCATTTTTATTATATAAGGTGGAAGCCGGTTGGGATGTAGCCGTAAGACTACTATTAGACAGATAAGGATAGAGATCACTTGCCGAACCCTCCAAATAGGTCGACTTGCCTGCTCTGAAGATGGTAAGACGAGGATGGTCATTCACAAATTTCTGATTGGCTTCGTCATAATATTCACTATTCGAATTCAGTACATTATAATACCAGACATCAGCATCATAATCTACATGAGTAATCATGACTCCCGCTCCTGGAAGTTCTGTATCCCATCCTGACTTCTGTCGGTTTTCAATGATGTAACACTCGTCTTCATGTGCCTTGTTTCTGATGATATAAGCATCTCCTCCTAGACTCATCGCCATGACATCAGCCACCTTTGTCTCCTCTTCTATATCCGTCAAGTCATGAAGAGTAATCCAACCACAGCTTGCTTTCTCATAAGCCGAATACCCAGCAGGCCATTTTCCGTCTCCATTGTAACTGCCACTATCCATCAGGTCAAATTCACCCAATCCAAACCATCCGGTATAACTGGTGTCATAAAGATCGGGCAAATCCAGACAGTGAGAGAATTCATGGCAGAAAGTACCGATTCCATCGAGTTTGTTCAGACCATTCAATTCACAGCTGCAGGCATAAGTATCTACCTTAACCCCATCAAACTGCAACACTTTGCCATAATCTGACAATGACAAAGCATACATGTGAGGCCAAATGGTAGAAGCTGCACCACCATTGGCTTCGCCTTTACCGGCATAGAGAACAAAGACCTGTTCCACTTCGCCATCATTATCCCAATCATACTTGGAGAAGTCAACTCCCTGCTGCTTCGCCCAAAGGCAAGCCTCAGCAACCATTGCACCCGCACGCAAATCTTCACCGTCAGTACTATTCGCGCCATAATAAGCAGTGGCATTCTGCAGAGGACAGATACCAACCACGTCGAAATTCAGTTCGAACTGTCCCATACTTTGGGTACAGAAATAATCCTTCACACTGCCACGGAAGCCATTTTCCTTGTAATCATCGCCATTGACTATCTGCTTATACAATGTCAGATCATGCCCACTCTGGAACTTACGATCGGAGAATTCGGCTAAAATGACAAGTCCCTTCCTGGTTCCTCGGAAACTATTCTGTTTTGCTTTCGCCTTTTGAAGATGAAGTTTCTGTCGAGATTGAACCTTTGCACGACGGGCTGCCGCTTTCTTCACGCGAGACAAGGAAGCAGTAGAATCCAATCGCTTTCCCTGTCCAGTTGTTGCATCCATGACATACTTGGTTCCGTCTTCCGAAACATAATAATGCATGAATTCATCGCCCACTAACTGTACACGAACCTCAGTTCCATCAGTCAAAGTCATCAAACGCCAAACGCCTCGCTTTGCAGGCACTGCCATAGAAAACAATGCCATACAAAGCAAGGCGTTCAATAAACAAAATCTTATCTTCATATCAGAATGAATATCATAGGATAAAAAACGATGCTTGATTTCAGCCGATTCTCTTACTTCAAGACAATCTTGCAATCATCCAGGCTCTCTACGGTAGCAAGAGCCTCATAACGGATTCCCTCCTTGCGCAGGAAGTCACCACCATGCTGGAATGCCTTCTCGATGATGAAACCCATAGCCTCAATCTTGGCACCTGCCTTTTCGCAAAGGTCCATCACACCCTTGGAAGCGTTACCATTAGCGAGGAAGTCATCGATGAAGATCACGTGATCCTCTGGAGTCAGGTAGCTGTTGC
>ERZ1023670.176-NODE-176-length-22746-cov-25.546737_pt1 | contig 22746 bp, 11 predicted proteins | sample MGYA00380342_ERZ1023670 | MGnify/ENA primary metagenome ERZ1023670 (study PRJEB33179, sample SAMN07448984) | human gut metagenome | biome: Human-gut; feature: Human associated habitat; material: Faeces | host: Homo sapiens | place: India: Bhopal | collected...
ACATCGGAGCTTTTTTCAGCAGCCTCGTCCCCGCGTCGGCATTGCCAACTTGGGGCTCGATGCCCCAAGTTGGCAATACTTGAAGTATGGATATTCATGTATTTGCAAGTCAAGGCCTCGAGCCTTGACTTACAAATGCCGACGCGGGGACGCGTCGCCCCCAGGTTAGGACATGTCTCCCCAATTAGGCAGATAAATTGCAGTTTTCCCTAAAATACCGGTACAACACCTAAAAAACCTTACGTATTTTTACCACCGACGTTTTTTGTTTCATGTTTCATTTTTTACGTTTAACAAAGTGATAATCAATGATTTCAAGAGATGAAACATAAAGATTATATGTTTCACTTTTAGTTTCATAGTTTCACTTTTCCATTTTTATCGTTTTGCAAAGGAATTAGAGATTACAACTATGAAAAAGAACACAATGAGAGCGATTTATCGCTCCCACAGTGTTTTTAAATCGCTCCCACAGTGTTCTTGAATCGCTCCCACAGTGTTTTTGAATCGCTCCCATTGTGTTTTTTAGAAGAATGAAACATGAAAGCAAAAATGAAACATACACTATCTATGTTTCATCTCTCGAACACATTGATTATCAACGCATTAAACTATAAAAATGAAACATGAAACATAAAATAGAAAGTAGATAAATGTAGTATAGTAGTAATAACAATTACCCTTCATAAGGCATTTATAGAGCATTCTGTAGAGGAATTTGCAGAGATGCAAAAATTAACGTTCAGCGAAATATTAACAAAAACGTAAAAAACTAACCTTTATTTTTTTGTACTTTTGCAACGAAAATAGAATCATTGCAAGCCATCATTGTGTTCTGACGCGAACTGGAATGATTAACGAAGAATATCGCCTTATATATATAATAAGGAGTATGAGTACGTTTCTACCCTATCATTTCGAGAAGCAATCACATCGTTGGCTTAACACATTTAATCCTTACTTACATGACAAAAGGTGTAAAACTTACGGCGGCAGCCTTGCTATTGGCCACGGGAGCGTGGGCACAAGCACCCGCCGACACCCTGAGCATTGACAATTCGGACTTTACGTTTACCGAGTCGCAGCTCGACGAGGATAACGATGCGTCACAAGCCGTATCGGCTATCACAGGGTCAAAGAGTGACCCTTACAACTCTGAAGTGGGCTATCTGTTCAGCCCGATGCGTTTCCGCGTACGCGGTTACGACAACATGTATAGCAACTACTACATGAATGGCCTTCAGCTCAACGACCTCGAAATGGGTCGCTTCGGCTATAGCATGGTGGGCGGTATGAACGACGCTACGCGCAACCAAGAAGGCGTTACTCCTTACGACTACAACACATTTGGCATTGCCGGTGTGGGCGGTGCTACCAGCGTCAACGCTCGCGCCAGCCAATTCGCTGCAGGCAACAAACTCACCCTTTCGGGTTGTAACCGCAACTACGTAGCACGCGGTATGTTCACTCATGCCACAGGCCTCTTACCCTCAGGTTGGGCTTTCGCTGGTTTGGTAGGCTATCGTTGGGCCAACGAGGGTGTGATTGAAGGCACGTTCTACAACTCACTCTCTTACTTCCTCTCTGCCGAAAAGCGTTTTGGCACGAAACACGCTCTCTCGCTCGTCACCTTTGGTTCGCCCACAGAACGCGCCCAACAGGGTGCCAGCACCGAAGAGGCTTATTGGTTGGCCAACTCTCACTACTACAACCCTAACTGGGGTTACCAAAATGGTGAGAAGCGTAACTCACGCGTTGTCAACGACTTTGAACCTACAGCTATCTTGACATGGGACTGGAAAATGCGTGACAACATGAAGCTCACCACTGCCGCAGGCTTTAAGTACGCCATGTATAGTTCTACCGCCCTTGGTTGGAACGGCAATGCTTACGACCCTCGTCCTGATTATTACAAGAACTTGCCTTCATCTATCTTCGGTGTGTACGATCCCGAACAGAATTGTTATGATTGGCTGCAAAAGAATCCTTGGGCTTTGGAAGGCTGGAACCAACTTTACAACTATTGGACAAGCTCTAAGGCCAACCGCCAAGTAAATTGGGACCGCATGTATGCGGTCAACCGCAGCGCTGCTGCCCAAGGCGACGAGACACTTTACTATCAAGAGCGTCGCCACAACGACCAAATGGTCGAAACGTTCAACACGCTCTTCAATCACGAGATCAACGCTCATCATCGTTATGCCCTCGGTTTCCAATACAACCGCACAAAGGGTATGCACTATAAGACCATGGCCGACCTCCTTGGTGGCACAAAGTACACCGACATTGACAAGTTCGCTGCCAACGAGTATGGTCGCAACAGTCAAGAAGCGCAGAACGACTTGAACAATCCCAACCGCCAGATTGGCGTTGACGATAAGTTCGGCTACAATTACAACATCTTCGTCGACAAGATGCGCGCCTACGGCCTTTACCAATACACAGAAGGCATGTGGCAGTACAACCTCCAAGCTTGGGGCGAAGGCACCTTGATGCAGCGCGAAGGTTTGATGCGCAATGGTCGTGCAGCAGACAATTCTTACGGCAAGAGTGGCAAGGCTAAGTTCCTCGGTGGTGGTGGCCGCTTCGGTCTGAACTTCCGTCCGAGCGGTAGTCATTTGCTCTCGCTCAACTTTGGTGCTGAAAGCGATGCTCCGTTGGCTCGCAACTCATTCGTGGCTCCACGTATGCAAAACGACTTCGTTAACCACCTGCAGAATGAGAACATCTTCCACGCTGACCTCTCTTACCTCTTCCGCTTTGGCAACTTGACAGGTAAGGTGAGCGGTTACTATAGCCACTTCAATGGTGGCGTAGAACAAACGGCCTTCTACAACGACGATGAGTCACGCTTCACTTACCTCACGATGAGCGGTGTTGAGCGCGAGCACTATGGCGTAGAAGCTGCCTTCTCTTACCAACTCACGTCTAACTTCTCAGTCAACTTGATTGGTACGTATGGCGAGGCTAAGTACGTCAACAACCCCTTGGCTCAAGTAGCTTACGAGGGTTCGAACGCTACGACATTGAAGGATTTGAACACATGGACGAACCCCAAGAATGGTAAAACCATGCCTATGCGCGTACTGGCAAAGGGCATGCGCGAGAGTGGTTCTCCTCAGGCTGTTGTAAGCCTCGGCTTCGACTACAACGTGAATGGTTGGTTCTTCAGTGCTAACTTGAACTACTACGACCGCGTTTATATCGACTTCTCTGAATACCGTCGTTTGAGCAAGTTCGTTCCTACTTATAGCAGTACGGGCTTTGACGAAAACGGCAACCAACTCTTCGACGTGAAGAAGAGCGACCTTGACGACAAGGGCGGCATTCTTTACGACCAAAGCGGCAATATCGTGGCTGCTTATGGTGCTAAGCAAGAGAAGGCAAAAGGTGGCTTTATGCTCGACGCCTCTATTGGTAAGTACATTCGCTTGAAGAAGGGACGCAGCATTAGCATCAACCTCTCTGTTCAGAACATTACCAACAACCGCAACCTCAAGACGGGTGGCTACGAACAAAACCGCTCTGATAACTATCAAAACGGTCAGAACCGTAACTATGCCTTCTCTAAGAACTCAAAATACTATTATGCCAATGCCATCAACGGCTTCTTAAACATTGGCTTTAAGTTCTAACATGAGTTTAATAAGTTTAGAGAGTTTAATTAGTTTAATAAGTTTAGTAAGTTTAATTAGTTTAGTCGATAGACTTCTTAGACACGCCGCGACTTATTAAACTGTCTCAACTTATTAAACCTCCTCAACTCATTAAACTTATTAAGCCTCCTCAACTCATTAAACTAATTAATCTCATAATTTATGAAATTAAAATTTTTATCCATCATAGCAGTTGCGGCGTTGGGATTATTCACCACCTCGTGTATGGACGACCATGACGAGCCCAACACTGACGACGTTGTAGTGACCAGCCCCACCGACATTGGTGAAGTGAACGCTACTATCCTCAGCGTAAAGGAGCAATTCTGCGTTGATGCCTCAAAGGCTGACTACTCACGCAACGCGTCTAACTTCTACACCAAGGTGAACGACGACATTATTATCGAAGGTGTAGTTTGTGCCAACGATATCAGTGGCAACCTTTATCAGACTTTGCTCGTTCGTAACATCGATGACCCCACGAAGGCGGGCGACCCCGCTCACGACCAAAGCATCATTCTTTCGGTTCGTAGTACAGCGCTCTATCCTTACTTCGCACTCGGTCAGCGCATCAAGATCAACCTCAAGGGACTCTACGCCGGCATCTATAGCAAGACACCACGCATTGGTATGCCTTATAAGACCTCAAGCGGCAACATCAACCTCGGTCCTGCTCCCTTCGAGTCACTGAAGACGAACGTACAATTAATCGGTAAGCCTAATGCTGACGCTCCCGAATTGATTCCATTGGATAAGACAGGACAGACGGGCGACGCTTGGTTGCGCGCTTCGGCTAACAAGACTTACGAGAATACGCCTATCTTGGCCACCGTTCGCGGTATGATAAAAGAGGCTTTGCCCGAAAATCGTAACACGCTCGATAAGGGTACTACCTCTGACGTGCTCAACAAAGAAGAGAGTCTTTCAGCCAATGGCAAGAAGATATTTGGTCCCTACGAGTTACACGACGACGGCTACGGTGTTGACCGTACACTCAACCTCATCAGCAACAACTCAACGGTTGCTATTCGTACTTCAACGAAGAACCGCGTTTCGTTCATCGAACTGCCCGAAGACGCACGTTCATACACGGGTGTGCTAAGCTACTACAGCACTTGGCAGTTGCAGTTGCGCGACACCAACGACGTTTCTGAAAACTAATTTTTTAGCTTGACGAGTTAACAAGTTGACGAGAAAGTTACCATAGTATCAAAGTCAAACTTGCTCGTTAACTCGTTAACCTGTCAACCCAAACATTGTTTCCCCGATAATATCATAATAAAATGAATAAATATATTTTCTGCCTTGCAGCTGCTGCCCTTTCATTGGGCTTCACCGCTTGCGAAGACGTGCCTGCTCCTTATGGCGTTAACGACAACAAGCCCGATACTCCCAACCCTCCTTCTGAAGAGGGTGTAATCATCGACGCTCCCCTTTCAAGCAACTTAACTTCAAACGTAGGTGAGTTCACCGCTCCCACTACCGTAGGCAACTATCCCTTTGCCATTGACGGTAGCTATGGCTACGTTAAGGTAACCTCTTACGACAGCGAGAGCAAAGTAAACAACGCTGCTGAGAGCTACTTGATAGCTCCTACCGTTTCACTCAAAGACGTAGAAAAGGCACACGTCACTTTCGACTACATCTTGCGCTATGCCAATTCGAACGAATTAAAGACCAACTACCTCGTTCGCTTCAGCACCAACTATGCTGGCGACCCCGCTACTGCAACTTGGACTGACGTTACATTCAACCCCATTCAGGTGGCTGATTGGAACACTTGGACAACGGCTGATGTCAACGTTCCTGCTGCCTTCATAGGTCAAGAGAACGTTACAGTAGCTCTCTATTACAAGACCAACGCTAAGGCTGCTACTTGGGAACTCAAGAACTTTAAGCTAAGCAAAGGCGAAGCTGCTGGCAACGAAGTAGACCAAAGCACACGCACACTGCCTTATAGCGAGAGCTTTGCCACTTCATTTGGTGGATTTAAGAACTACACTACAAGCGGTGCTGGCGAGTGGACAATCGACTATAGCACTGCAAAGGCTACAGGTTGGAACGGTACGACCCAGGTGACCACTGCTGGTACTTACTACTTGGTAAGCCCTGAAATTTCACTCGAAGGCCAAACAGCTGCTCACGTTTCTTACGAATACATCTTGCGCTACAACAAGGGTGACGAAAATCAGCAAGTATTCATCACCGACAACTTCAACGAAGCTACTCCCACTGAAGGCTGGACTCCGCTCGTTGCTTCTCACAAGGAAGGCGTTGATTGGGCCACCTTTGAGAAGGAAGACGTTGCTATCCCTGCTAAGTATATGGGCAAGAAGATTCGCCTTGCCTTCCGTTACAATACCAATGCTGAAAGCGGTTCTACTTGGGAAGTGAAGAACTTCGCCATTGCTGCTGGTGCTCCGGGTTCTTCTGAACCCAGCACTCCCGATACACCTGCTGACGGCAATAGCATCACAGTGAAGGCTTCTGACTTCGGTGTTGAAAACAATGCTGAAGTGTCTACTATCACGCTGACTAATGGTACTACGCTTACATTTAACGCAGGTGGCGGCTCTAACGCACCAAAGTATTTCACAAATGGTACAAACGTGCGTATGTATCCTAAGAATACGGTCACTGTTACCAGCGCTAACAAGAAGATTGTAAAGGTTGTACTCAACTGCGATACTTACAACGGCACTATCTGCAATGCCAGCGGTGACGTTGCAGCTACTCCGGGTAGCGTAAACGTAGCAGACGCGGTGATTACAATTACAGGCATTGACAACTTGAGCACACTCATCACCAATACTTCTGCGACTACGGGAGCTGCAAGCCAAATCCGCTTGAAGGCTTGGTACAAACGTTGGGCCGCGATAAGACCTTCTCTGACACGCTTTACGTGGTGAAGGGAGGTACGATTAAGGACAACCAGATAATCGACTACGTAACACGCTCAAATGGCAAACGTGTGGCCATTCCTAAGTATTACTACATGGCATTGCTAAAAGTAAAAAATGGCGTTTACTCTTCCATTGCCTTCTGGATGGAGCATAAAGAATATGGCTATGATTATAAACACAAGGCTCCGCTGAGCGAAATTGCCAAAAATGCCATTTCGGTTAACAAGTTAGAAGAGCTGACAGGCATCAACTTCTTCCCCAACCTACCCGACACAAACGAAGAGTTAGTTGAAAGCACCTGCGACAAGAGTGCTTGGGGCATGTAGCCACACACTATTGAAGTTCGTTTACGAATGATTACTCTTGTAGTTCTGTAATGAATTGCAGTCTATAAAGCCTCTCCCCCTAACCACTCCCAACTGGGAAGTGGGTTAGAGGGAGAGGCTTTCATTTTTTTTTTGGGGGGGGAGGGAGGTATCTCACAACCCTGTCAAATACTTATATAGCTCACGAGAGTCGGTTAGGCCTAACTTGCGAGCCATGCGCTGGCGCTTCTTCTTGCAATATTCGGGGGTAATATTGAGTAAGAGGGCTATTTCTTTTGACGATAGGTTGATATAGAGGAGCGAGAGAAAACGTATGTCGCTGGGCGAGAGGTCGGGGTGACGCGCCTTTAAGGTTTCGATGAACTGGGCGTTTGACTGCTCAAAGTAAGTGGTAAAGTCCTTCCACTCTACTGAGGCATCTAACTGGTGGCGCAAGGCACTGAGCGTGCGCTTGAGGGCGGCATCATTCGTCTTGCTAAACACATCATTCGCTTCAAGCGCATGAATGAGATCTCGCAGGGCATCGGTGCGGTTGGCCGCTTGCAGGGCCTTCGACATGAGTTCACGACTGCGCTGCTCAATAGTGCGCTGGCTGGCTTGTTGCTCAGCCTGCTCGTCAGCTAAGCGATGTTGCAAAAGTTCACGACGCTCCTGCTCGCGTTCCAATTCAAGTGCCGCCAAACGACGTTGCTGCCGACTATTACGCTTCTGCACCCACAAGGCCCACACCAAAATGGCACATGCCACTACAGCTACCAACATCAAGGCCAACTCCAAGCGGTGCTGACTACGATAAGAGTCGATTTCTTGCTGCTTCTGCCAGATGTCGAACTGAATCTGTCGCGCTTCGAAGAGTTTCTGCCCCGTGACGTTGGAGAGTTTGTCGGCAGTTCTCACCACGGAGTCTTTACAAGCCAAAGCCTGCGGGAAGTCATTCAATAGCGTATAAGCCGAGGCTAAAAGTTCAAAAACCGACCTTTTCATCGACAAATCCACCCCACCCTTGGTCAGCAAGATACGCTGCGCTGCTGCCACGGCCTCATCGGCGCGTCCCGTAGCTTGTGCCGTACGCGCTTGGCAGAGCAAGAGATCGGGGTGAACGGATAAATCGGGATATTTCTGCTGTACCCCTTTCACCAAATCATAAGCGACTTCCGCACGCCCCATCTGCAACAGGTAGTCCATACGGAGGGCTACTAATGAGGGCTTATTCTCCACATCGCGCCCTAATAAGCGTTCGGCCTCTTCGATGAAGGGGAGCGCCTTCTTACATTGTCGGTCGTCTATCAACAAAGTGGCGATATTGAGGGCACAACCTCCGATGAAAACGTTATCTTTTCCGCGTTTGAGGTCGTGATAGATGTGTTGGTATTCAGAAAGAGCTTTGGCTTTCTCGCCATTCATCATGTAAAGGCCCGCTATATTATTGCGAATGCTCAGCACCTTGCGCTTATCGAGGTGTTGCGTAGCAATCTGATAGGCTTGCGTAAAGTTCTGCAACGCATCAGCATAATTGAGCAACTCGGCTTGGTTGATGCCTAAGTTGGTATATACCCAAAAGAGCTGCTCGTAGTCGGTAACGCGCTCTGCCTCGGTGCGAGCGCGGAGCAGAAGGTCGGACGAACGGCGGTAGTCTTTCTTCACCGCTGCATCGGCGGCTTGCCGCACCAACGAGCGTGCCGTGTCGCTGCTCCCACCCCACGTTGTGAGGGGGAAAAGCAACAACCAACTGCTAAACATTACGAAACGGAATAGCTGCTGTATGTTGAACCTTAAATAGTGATACATTAGTGAAAGATTTTGCGATGAATTGGGGGATATTTACGCTTTCTTAGACTTTAATCAGTCATTTACGGACAAATGTAGGAATTATTTGCGAGATGAAAAGAAAAGTTGCATAATATTTACACTTTGGCGCAATAGGCTTAAAGAAATTGCAAAATGATATTTCATAATAAAACGATCTACATTTGATGCTTTTTATAGCATTATCCCCTCCTATTTCGCCATACATATTTTATTATTCATTGATTATCAACGCAATACAACAAGCACTGCATATAATTACAAAAATAAGATATCCCCTTTATATCCCCCTTATAATTTGTGAAAACATACAAAAGCGTGGTATATTTGCGGTGTCAATTTGTTAGATATGATAGTTGACGAGTTAACGAATTGATGAGTTAACTAAGAAAACAGAAGAGCGAACACAAAATCATATATGCTTATGAAAAGACCATTACTCTTTGGCGCGATGGGGCTTGCTGCTCTTTGCGCAAACGCACAGACTACGGTTGAAACCGCACAAGAGGTAACAGAAGGCAACAACAGCTACGTACAAGCTGAAGCTAGCAACGCTACCCTTTACTTTAAGTACACTGCCAATGCTGACCAGTTACTTTACATCAACAAGGACTTTAACGGTAGCTTCTTGCCCACTACTGACGGCACATCAAGCAATGTCATCTCTTGTGTCAACGAGAATAATGGCAATACCATAATTGTGCCCGTTAAGGCTGGCCAAACCATCTATCTCATTGCCATGACAAGCGACCAGAACGTTAGTTTCAGCGCTACCTCAAAGGCTGCTAATATTGATGGTTCAACGATTGCTACGGCCATTGAAGGTGGCAAAAACCGTTTCTTTGTACCTCAAAACCGCGAAGCAAATAGCTATGGTGGCTACGACAACAAGCCTACCTACATTAAATATACTGCTACGAACAACGACGTACTGCAGATGACTTTCGAAGGCTACGTAATGGATGCCACCATTCAAGAGGGCGAAGACGGCACACCTACTTCATTCAATGTCAACAGCCAATACGTAAATGGCGTAAGCACTTACGTAGGCAAGGTAAACGTTGAAGCAGGCAAGACTTACTACATTCGCGTAACCAACTATAACCCATTGTTTGCTACCTTCGACGAGGTAGTTGTAAAACAAGGCTCAAGCTACGACGTAGCTATTAAGGCTGAAGAAGGCGATGCAAACGTTCTCTCTAAAGAGGTAGGCAAGACTTGGTACACCTTCACTCCGTCACAAGCAGGCTTCGTCAGCCTCACGTCTGATGCAGACTTGGCAGGCGGTACGATTAAGGTTTACAACCAAGCATACCAAATCACCTACGATCAGCCTATCACCAGCGTAACAGGTAAGTTCGATCTTCGCTTTGAAGCTACTGCAGGCACTACCTATTATATATGTATCGAACGTGCCAATGCTGCTGACGCTGATAGCAAGTTCTCTTTAACGCTCGAAGCTGCTAAGGCTGGCGATACGTTCAACAATCCTATCGCACTGAATGCTAACGGTGGTACCGAGACCGTACCCGAAAGCAATGGTACTTATTATTATAGTATCACCGTTCCTAAAGGACAGCACTTCATCACGGTTAATGCACCCAGCGGCATTTCGACGAACGAGAGTGCTACCCAAACGGCCGTCTACCTTTACACAAAGGACTCTCAAGGCAACTACTCTGTAACGAGCGGCCGCAATGGTTTCCGCCAAATGGTTGAGACTTACACTGAAGAGACTACCTATATCATTGCATGGAAGTGTGACGAAGGTAAGAATGCCTTTAGCTTCAACTATGGCATATCTGAGGTTAAAGACGGTGACATCGCTTCAAAGCCACTTACTGCCAATGAGGGCGACAACACAATTGAAAAGACTTCCGACACCTACTTCACCTACACTCCTACTAAAGCTGGTTGGTTGACCATCGACACCGAACCTACGATTAACGTTGAGTTTTGGAAAGACACTTATGGACAGAGCAAGTACGATGCCGTAAATTCAGGCTTTATTACCAAAGCAAAAGTGGAAGCAGGTCAACCCGTAATTATCAAGATTAGCGGTATGACCGAAGGAGGTTCCACCTTCTACCTCTCTATGGAAGATTTTACAAAAGGAGAATCGATTGACAATCCTATCGAAGTAGTGAGCGAAGGTGATGCCACAACTATATCTCTCCCCACCAAGGCCATTGACGATTGGTACGTTTACACTGCTCCGAAGAGCGGCAAGTTGACCATTTCGTCAAACATGTCTGCTGGTTTGGGTCAGAACGCGCTTTACGTTCAAGTAGGCAAGAATGGTCAGAAGCAAAACTTCGTGAGCTCTAAGTCGATGGGTTCTGCATCGATTAACGTATTCGAAGGCTCTATCTTTGTCAACGAAGGCGATCAAGTGTACGTAAACGTTGTACTGAAAGACGCTCAAAAGGACATTAACTTGAACTTTAAGATGGCCGACCCACAAGCGGGCGAAACGGCTGCCACTGCTATCGATCTCACCGAACTCGACTCTTACACTTTACCTTCTAACGTTTCACGCACCGCTCCTATTTGGCTCAGCATTGATGTCAAGCAGACGGGGGTTTACATCATCGAGACACCAACTTACGATCCTAACGACGGACAAGTTCACAATACCTACATTGGTGCCGATGCTTATGCTACCGATGCCCAAGGCAACCAAACGGGTTCGACTATTGCCAGTGCTTCGACTAACTACGATTACACGACCAACATTAGCCAAGCCGTACTCAAACTCGTAGTAAATGGCAAAGACAACCCAACGGGCCGTTACCTCATTCAGGTATATGCCACCAATGGCGAAACGCCCATCAACATCATCAAGCGCGACATCGAGCGTGGCGAAGATGCTTCTATGCCTATCGAGCTCCAAGCTGGCGATTTCGAAATGAAGGCTGCCAGCTACAGCGACCCCATTTGGTATAGCGTAAACGCTGGCGTAGGCGACTTGATCATCTCATCGTCTAACTACTGGCAGGGCGAGCTCTATGCTACTGACGGCGATGGCATGCCTACTAGTAGCTATCTCACTTCTTCTCAATATCAATACGACGGTTCTGGCTACAAGTTGACTTACGCCATCGACGGCGAACAAGCCAAAGCAGGCGTTTACCTGATTAAGGTAACACAAGCCAGCAGCGGCTACACGGCTACGGCAGCGTTTAAGACCGACGTTACGGCCATCGACCAAGTAGCTAAAGACACTTGTCTTGTCAACACGGCTAATGGCCAGATTGAAGGCGTTAACGGTGAAGGCATCGAAGTGTTCGACATCACCGGACGCGTAGTAGCTAAGGGCAAGGGCAACGTCAACGTACCTAAGGGCGTTTACGTAGTTCGCACCAATAGCGGCAAGACGGTGAAAGTGACTGTAAAGTAAGTTTAATAAGTTTAATGAGTTTAATAAGTTTAATAAGTTTATGAGTTACCCCTACGTGCTTTCTAACACGCGACCGATTAAACTCATTAAACTCCATAAACTTATTAAACTCCATAAACTCATTAAACTTAAAACTCAGAACATCAATCCAACCTATGAAACACATTGGGGGCAAGGCAAATTTACGTTTGCTTTACCCCCTATGTGAGTTTTAGTTGAAAGTCAACCAAAATATATAACAAATTCATTTTTTATGAACAAACACCTCACTCGGTATCTGCTTGCAGCTGGACTGTTGGTAGCTTCATCGGGTACGGCATGGGCCATTAAGGCAAGTCCGAAGCCCATCACCGTAAAGCAACCCGACGGAACGACCTTGGTCATCCGCGTACATGGTGATGAGAACTTTCACTACATCACCACCACCGACGGTTTCCTTATTCAGCGCGACAAGGACGGATACTTCAAGTATGTGCAGACCGATGCCTCACAAGGCACGCGCAAACTGACAGCTCGTCGCGCACTGAATGCTGATAAGCGTTCGGCTGCCGACAACCAGTTCCTCAGCACCTTGCGCCCCATTCGCAAAGAGGCGGACGCGGAATGGCTCAAATCATTGCGCGGCAACGTGCAACCCATGACCGTCGGCCAAACGCTTCCCGCCAGCGTGCGAAGCCGCAAAGTCGATGCCCAAACGGGCGAAGCCAAAGAGAGTGAATACCTCGTTGTGTTGGTAAAGTATGCCGACGGCGAGTTCCACTTCACCGATAGCGACTTCGACGCTTGGCTCAACGAAAAGGGCTATAGCAAGAATGGTGGCACAGGTTCGGTCAAAGACTACTATCGTGACAACTCTATGGGACAGTTCGTGCCCAACTTCACTGTAGTAGGGCCTTACACGCTCGACCACGAACGCACCTACTACGCTGCCGACCTCGGTGGCACGGGTAACGACGTCAACCCGCAAGCCCTCGTCATTGAGGCTGCACAGAAGGCCAAAGCCGACCACCCTGAGATAGACTTCTCTAAGTTCGACAACGACGGCGATGGCTATATGGACAACATCAACGTCGTAATCGGTGGTTACAGTCAAGCCTCATCAGGCGATGACAAAGATATGTGGCCTCACTCTTACCGCCTCAAGACAAGCGACGAAGACCTTTCGATAGAGATCGACGGCATTCGTGTCAACAACTACTCTGTCTCGGCCGAGTTGGTAGGCGCTTCGGGCACCGAAATGGACGGTATCGGTACATTTACCCACGAGTTTGGCCACATCTTAGGTTTGAAAGATATGTACGACACCGACGACTACGATGGCGGTATCGGTATCGACCCAGGAGCTTACAGCCTCTATGCCTCAGGTAGCTACAACAACAATAGCCGCACCCCAGCAGCCCTCATGACCTTTGAGCGCTTGCAAATGGGCTGGCTCAAGAAGGAAGACCTTCACCAACTCAGCCAAGCTGAAGACGTTACTCTTCCTATCATGACCAGCAACACGGCTGCTTACGTTGACGCACGCCCTGGACTCAGCGACGATGAGGGCTACGAATGGTACGTGTTCGAAAATCGTCAAAAGACGGGTTGGGATAGCTACATTCCTTATCACGGCCTCTTAATCTACCACTTAGACTATACCAAGAGTATGGTGAACAAATATTGGAGTGTAAACGGGCCTAACAACAATGCGCGCCACCGCTGTATGTACATCGTACCAGCTGACGGCATTGACGACACCAACACGCGTAAGGGCGACACCTATCCTGGCACTTCGGGCGTAACCTCTTTCACTGACTATTACAACTGGTTGGGCGACAAGGTACGCACCCCGGTTACCAACATTCGCGAAGAGAACGGTCTCGTCTTCTTCCAAGTGAAGGGCGGCGCTACGGAGCAATCAAGCATCGAAACGCAACCCGTAGGTTACGCTGACATTGCTTCTACCACCATTACCGTAAAGGCAAAGGTAGGTAAGGCTACACAAGACATCAAGGAGATGGGGTTCTGCTGGAGCGACGCTACCGAAGAACCTACCCTCGACCCTTCTGATAGCGAACACAAGGCAGTAGCTACGACCAACACGGCTGAGCTGACAATTGACAATTTGGAACCCGCTACGCTCTACTACGTGCGTGCTTACATGACCTTGGCCGACGGTACCACCGTCTATGGCGCTGCCCTACCGGTTAAGACGGAGCACACGCCGTTGCAAGCTCCGCTTTCGCTCACGTTCGACGAAACCGACGTTGACGGCGGCTTGAGTTATTGGCGCATTGTCGACCAAAACAACGATGCCAACACGTGGAACTACGACGCGAGCACACAGGCTATGGTCTATACGGGCGACTACTGGAACAATGGTAACGATTGGCTTATCTCAGAGAAGTTGCACGTGCCCGAACGCGGTGGCCTTTACATCTTGCGCGGTGTAATGGACCCCTCATACGTTGAAAAGCTCGACGTGTACGTTTCTACTCGTTCACGCGAGGTGAGCGACTTCCACTTGGTAAAGCAATTCTCATTGGCCGACCAATTTGGTGCCATGGCCGTCGACGAGGTTGACCTCAGCGACTTTGCTGGCAAGGACGTTTACGTGGCCTTGGTTTGCACCTCTGAACGTATGCAGAGTTCTCTCTGGCTATGGGGCATTATGATGACGCAACGCTTGGAGCAACCCGTCATTACTACCTTCGGCCGTCAAGGCGATGCCTTACACGCAGAGTGGAATGAAGTAAAGAATGCTTCTACTTACTTCCTTGAGTTCTATAAGGAAACAGACAAGAAGAACGTTACGGCTAAATTCTTGCCCGAAAGCGACGTGACCGACGCCGTAGGTGAGGTTTCACTCGGCACAGGTACGATGTACTTCACGGGTAGCGGAACGGTTCAAACCATTGATTACCCCGACGGCATTACCAACATTCAGTACGTACTGAAGTCGGGCGGCCCGCGCGGCACTTCTACCTTTGGCGTAGAAGGTTCTAACGACAATGGCCAGACGTGGACGCGCATTGGTGAGTTGCAACGCATCAATAGTGTTGATGCCGACGGTACTGCTGTCGACCTCAGTACTTACATGAAGGGTAAGACCTACAAACGCTTGCGCATGGTCTGCGACTTTGGAGGCCGCTTGGTCAACATCACCAACTTTAGTCTGACCTACAACGATGGTGTTGTACTCGACACGTTGGCAATGGGTGCTTCTGGCAACAATGGCCGCGACACGCAAGTCACTATCAACGAGACGACTCCAGGCGAGTTCAACACAGGTCGTTACCGCTTCATCGTCACCGCAGGCGATGGTATGCTCTACTACGAATCTTCTGTCCCCGCCATTTACGACGCAGAAGCTACGGGCATTACCGACGTGACCACCAACGGTGAGGCCTCACTCGTTCCCATTCGTACACTCTGCAAAGAAGGCATTGTTACGTTAACTGGCTTAACTCCCAACAAGGCTGTTACGCTTTATGCTACCGACGGCCGTGAGTTGCTCCGCTTCGTTCCTACCGCAGCCCATGCAGCCGTTAAGCTGAACGGCTACGAAGGAGTGGTGATTGTTAAACAATAAAGTTCTTGGGTTGACGAGTTAACGAGTTAACAAGTTGACGAGTTGACAAGTTAACAAGTTGACGAGTTAACGAGTTAACAGGTAAGTTACCTTATATAATAAAAACAAACTTACCCGTCAACTTGTTTACTCGTTAACTCGTCAACTAAAAAAAGAGACAAACTTACTAGTTAACTTGTCAACCCAAAAACAACCAATATAAAAGAAAAGAATGAAACAACTTCTATTCAGCATACTCGCCCTGTTGGCCACTCCCGTGTTGGCACAGCAGGTGGGCAAGGTGAAGCCTCAACAGCCCACTGCCCCCCCATCGGCACAAAAGTATGCGATAACAGCTACAGCTAATGCTGCGAAAGCGCAGGCACTCGACAAGGTAGTGCCCCAACTTTCGGGCATTAACAATAAGGCGGTCACGCTGCGCTGGAATAGTCCTGAAGCCACTGACGGTATATTCGAGGACTTTGAAGGCCATAGCGACTTTGTCATCAACTCGCCAGGTACGACGGGTTGGACTTACATCGACGCCGATAATGCTAAAACGTACACGTGGACGGCGGCCTCTTTCCCCAATCAGGGACAAAAGATGGCTTTCATCGTGTTTAATCCGTCAAAGACATCGCCTTCTACTGGCACTTACCCTGCCGTTCAACCCTTCTCGGGCAATAAGATGTTGGTAGACTTTACCGTTGACGGTGGCAACAATGACTTTATCATTTCGCCCGCACTCAACTTCAAGAGCGACTTCCAAATCAGTTTCCGCGCCAAGAGTTATAAGGACACTTGGGGGTTGGAACGCTTCAAGGTAGGTTACTCTACTACGGGCACACGTCCTTCTGACTTCACCTTCGTACAGGATGGCGACTATACCGAGGCTCCTCTCGACTGGACGCTGTTTGAATACCGCATTCCGAAAGAGGCCAAATACGTCTGCATCAACTGCGTTTCGAACGACGCGTTTATGTTTATGCTCGACGACATCTTCATCGGCACGAACCAAGTGCGTCCGAGAGTAGCCGCTCGCGCTACCTCTACCGACGCTCGCTTAGCAGGTTTCAACCTCTATCGTGACGGCGAGAAGGTAAACACGGAGTTAATCAAGGCCGTTTACGCTACCGACAACGTACCCGACTATCGCACTTATAGTTACACCGTGCAACCCGTCATGACGGACAATACGGTAGGCGATATGTCTGAGGCCCTCAGCGTTGAAGTGCCCGACGTGCGCTTGCTCCCCTTCTTCGACGACTTTGACGACAACACCATTGACTCTACACGTTGGAGCCGCCCCACCACTAAGGCGGGCGAGGAGAATAAGTGGAAGAGCGACTACTATGCTTACGGCTTAGTAGACTTCTCTGCTTGCTATCCTTACTCAAGTATGGCTGACTACTCACAGAGTCTTGTCACACGCGAACTCAATACGCCCAACCCCGACAATACGTGGATACGCTACGAAGTTCGTCTTGACTACAACTTAAAGTATGCCGTAAGCGGACTGTATAGTGTGCTCGCCACCGAGATTTCGACCGACGGCGGCAACACTTGGACGCAGGTGGACAGCATTAAGAACGACGTAGGTTCGTTCAGCTGGCGCACTTACGAGTTCCCCTTGAACAAGTATCTGGCCAACAACCACTTGTTTAAGATTCGTTTCCGCGCTTGGGGTAACGATGCACGCTACGTCAACTACTGGTTCGTTGACGACGTGAAGATATGGAACCCCACTACGCACGCTACTACGATCAAGACGCTCAATGCGGGCCACCCCGTAGCCAACTGCTTGGTGAAGATGACGGCCGACAATGGTGCTTCTTACACCGAGACATCTGACGCCAACGGCAATATCAGCCTGCCTCGCATGGAAGAAGGCACTTATACCGTTACGGCCGAAGCAGCAGGTTATAACTTCTTGACTACGGAATGGAAGTTGGACGCCAACAGTGGCACCACCTTCACGGCTAACCTCACACGCCCTGTGCTCAACATCTCTGAACAGACCATTAACCAACAGAGCGCATTGGAGGCTTTGACGCAGAAGACCATTACAATTGAGAATACTGGCGACGGCGACTTGCAGTACAACTTCATCCCCACGCCAAAGCCGCAAAGCGGAACGACCGAACATCGTTGGGAAGTGACGCAAGCTTTCGATGCTTCGGGCGATATGCAGAGCAGCGTGACCTTTGACGGTGAAAACTTCTACACTTCGTCAAACTTCTTCTTGGGCAAGTTCTTTAAGTACGACCGCGATGGCCACTTCCTTGAAGAGTTCTCTGTACCGGGCATGTACTATGCTGTAAATGACCTTACTTTCGACGGTAAGTACTTCTACGGCTCTGACCGCAAGAACCGCATCTTCGAGCTTGACTTGCGCAACAAGCGCCTCGTTAGCACGATCGACATTCCTTCAGAGCCTGACCTCTGCGTAACACATATCGCTCACGACCCCCGCACCGACGAGTTCTGGGTAGGTGATTACAACACCTTAGGTCGTGTTAACCGCAAGGGCGAGGTAACGCTCGATTTCTATAAGTTGAACAACCTCGTGAGCATGGACGTATTCGGTACAGCCTTCGACAATGTTACTCCTGGTGGGCCTTACCTCTGGATGAGCGACCTCGTTACGTCGGGCCTTAACACGGTCGATAAGGTAACAATCAAACAATACGACCTGAACAATCGTCGTGTCGTAGCGGAAGAACACTCTGCTATCGACATTCCGGGTTACAAGACGGGGTCACTCTCTACGGGTGAAAACAACCTCGTCGGTATTGACTGCACCACGGCTTTGGTCAACGGCAAACTCTCTTTGGTCGGTATTTTGCAACAATCTCCTTCTCGCATCTTTGCCTACACCTTGGCCGACATCGATCCTTGGGTAAAGGCCTCTCCGCTGGTTGGTACACTCAAAGCGGGCGAGAAGCAAACGATCACACTCGACTTTGACGCACGCAGCGCGCAGTTGAATAAGCAGAATAGCACAACGTTGACTTTCAACTCTATTCCTGCACTGGCCGACAATCACGACATCAGCCTCAACCTCACCGCTACTGAGGCAGCTGCTTACCCACGTCCCGTACAGCTCACGGCTACGGCTGAGGGCGAGTCAAGCGCTGCACTCGCATGGCAAGCTGCGGCTGGTGCACAACCTACGGGCTACGCTATCTATCGCAACGACGTGAAGGTAGGCGAAACTGCTAACACGACCTTTACTGACACGAAGTTGGTGCGTGGCACTTACGCTTACGCTGTTCAGGCACTCTACGGCGACAATGCCTCTACGCTCAGCGATACGACAAACGTACAAGTGAAGGTGGGCGAACCTTACTTTGCGCCTAACAACCTTACGGCCGACATCACGCTCAACAAACACGTGACGCTAAAGTGGGAAGACCCCTCTTCATTGCTCACGAAGAGCAAGATGATTCGCTTCGACGAGGGCAAGAGCGACGACGCTATAGGCGTGACCGAAGGTGGATTCTTCTACGCTGGTATCGCCCTTGACGCTGACGACCTCGCTCCTTATCGTGGTATGCAGATTGACTCTGTACAAGCATTTATTAAGGAACACGTTACAGCACTCTCTGTCAACATCTATAAGGACGGCAAGCGCGTACAGTCTACGCGTATTAGCGACGACTTAATTAAGTATGGTGAGTTCTCTAACTTTAAGTTGAACAAGCCCGTCACTATCGAACGTGGCTGCACTTACTACATCACGCTGCTCATAGCTCACGATGCCAACCTCAAGCCGATGGGTACGCACACCGCTACGTCTATCGACGGCAAGAGCAACCTCATGTCGCTCGACGGCCGCGAGTGGTTCCCCGCATCGTATGCTGGTTTCGAAAGCACCAACTTCAATGTGGCTGCTCACTTCGCTCCCGTTGCTGACTACAACGAAACGCAACCTACTGGCTACGTCGTTTATCGCAATGGACAGAAGGTGGGTACTTCTACGACTACTTCTTATACGGAAGACGTCACCGAGGCTGGCACGTACAGCTACACCATAGCTTCTGCCTACGAAGGCGGTACGGAATCAAACGTTAGCAATGCTGCAAAGGTAGAACGCATCAGCCTCGACGCTGCTATGGCTCCTACTACGGTCAATGCCAACGTTGTACGCAACCACCGCGTCGACCTCCGTTGGAGCATTCCTGTAGCCAAAGCTTGCACGCTTCCCACCGACCTCACACCACAGGCTAACATCACGCCTGAGGGTTGTCCCGAATACGTGGGTCAGTTTAAGGCGGCTTACACTGGCGAAATGGGTATTGCTTCTGACGGCAAGTACATCTATACAACGAAGTATTCGTCAACGGGTATCATCAACCGTTACACCATGGACGGTACTTTCGACACCAGCTTCACCTTGGCCGTGCCTTCTACCTTGACCACGGGTTTCCGCAACCTCACCTACGACGGTACGAACTTCTACGCTACGGCCAACGGTTCTACGCTCTATGTCATCGACATGGATAAGCAAGAGATAACGGACGAAATCTCTATCTCTGAGATTGGCCGTCACATTGCTTACATTCCCAACCTCGATAATGGTCGTGGTGGCTTCGAGGTGGGCGACTGGGAAACCAGTATCTACACTTCATTGCGCGGTGCGAAACTCGGCACGGGTCCTATGCTGAAGGGCGCTGCGGGTTCGGCTTACTACAATGGCGTTATCTACACCTTCGAACAGGGGTATAACAACAAGTACGAACTCTGTGCTTACGACTTCACCTCTGGCACGCAACTCTGGCACACCAGCTTGGGCAACTATGCACCTATCAAACCCAGTGAGTCAGCCTCAGCCGGTGGTATGTCGGTTATCCATACCCAAGAGGGTTACACGCTCTTAGTGGCTGCTTTGCAAGAGGGTACGGGTACACGTTACTTCTACTTCGACCTCGGTTCGGTGAAGGGTCTCAGTGGCTACAACATCTACCGCAATGGTACGAAACTGAACGATGCTCCTTTGGCTCAACGTGCTTACGCTGACCTTGAGAGCACTCCGGGCACATACACTTACGAGATTGAGACGGTCTACATCGACGGTACGGTCTCTGAACGCACAGCGCCCGTTAGCGTAACGATTACTGAAACAGGTCAGGGCGACGTTGCCTCTGACGTGAAAGCGCGCGCAGCCTCTTACGGCTACGATGTGAACGTTACGATGATCGACCCCACCACGCTGGTGGCCGATACGTACGAAAGCTTTGAAGATCAAACCGTTGGCAAGGCCTTCTCACAAATGGGTTGGACGAACAAGGACGGTCTCTTTAAGGTGACGACCGACGATGCCGTTCAAGGCGACAAGGCGCTCTGCGCTGCTGCTGAGGACAAGGCTGAATTGATTATCCCCGTGGGTAAGGAATACGCTGCTCCATTTGCCTTCAGCTTTATGGCACGCAATGGTTTGACGAGCGAAGGCAATGGCGAGATACAAGTGCTCTCCTCTAACGACGGCACGGAGGCTGCTGACTTCATCAACCGTGGCCGCTTCTCGACGACTGAGGCTTGGCAACAGTTCGCGCTCACGCTGCCTGCTGAGAGCAAGTACGTGATATTGCGCGTCAACACGAGCCACGCCGCTCAGTATATCGATGCCATTAGTATTCATACCGATAAGTTGGGCGACATCTATGGCTACGACATCTATCGCGACGGCACGAAGTTGAACGATGAGCCTGTAGCTGGACCTAACTATACGGACCACAACCTCTTGCCAGGTACGTATAAGTATCAAGTTGTGGCTTACTACAACAGTTCGGCTATCAGCGAACTGAGCGAACCAGCCATTGCAAACGTTAACTACACCAATGGCTATCAACAACCAGGTACACTCTCTGTCGTACAAAGCGACAAGGGCAACGAACTCACTTGGAGTGTTCCCGCCTTAGGCGATGCTACAGAATTGCGTTGGCACAACGGCGTTTGCGACAATGCTGCAGGTCTGCCCAGTGGTGGTCAGTACTACGCTGGCGTTGAGTTTGGCACGGACGACCTCAAGGGCTACGACGCATTAAGCGTCTCTGAAGTGAAGTTCTACATCAACCAAGTGCCTGACGTGCTCTACGTTCAACTCTATGAGGACAAAGACCTCGTGTTTGAGAAGTATGCTACCGACCTCCGTCAGTACGCCTTCAACACCGTGCGTCTTGACAAGCCTTTCAAGGTGGACGCAAGCAAGAAGTTGCGTGCAGTCGTTTACGTTGAACACAACAGCATCACCGTACCCTTAGGCTACGATGCTGGTCCTGCCAAAGGCGGTAAGGGTAACCTCTACTCTACCGACGGCACAACTTGGACTACCTTGAGCGACAACGACATTGAGGGCAACTGGAACATCTCTATTATGCTCCAGCCTTATGCTGACAACGTGAAGGCAGCTCCTACAGCTCACCTCAACGCTACGGCTGAACGCTATGCAGCAGCACAACCCGCCGCTGCCAAGGCTGAGACATTGAAGGGTGTTGCCCTCGACGCAGCTCAACCTGCCAGCTTCTTTGCAGGTTACAACATCTACTGCAATGGTGAACGCATCAACGCTACACCGCTCGGCACAGATGCTACGACTTACCTCGATGCTGAGACACATGCGGGTCGTTACTACGAATATCAAGTGAAGGCTATCTATCCCGACTATGGCGAAGTTGGCTCTAACGTTGTTCGTGTCATGACGACTGGCATTAACGATGTGACCATCGACGCTGCCGCTGACAAGGCGCCTATTTACAACCTGAAGGGTATCCGCACCGACCGCACCGAGCGCGGCCCCGTTATTCAGAATGGTAAGAAGCGCTTGCAGAAGTAAGCATTGACAAACACATATAACTAAAAAAATCCCCTTTGCCCCACTCACGTGGGACAAAGGGGATTTTTTTGCTCACACGATTCGTTACAGAGCCTTGATTTCATACCATTTGGAGGAGTTGAGCTTTCCCTCAAATCCACCCAATCAAGAAGAATGTACACTTTTCAACCTAATTTGCGGAGTATAACGCACATATTCTCCGCAGATTATGCGGAGAATAGAAGAATTCGTAAGAGGTACAACGAACATTTTATAGAGCGACGCGTC
>ERZ1023670.187-NODE-187-length-21690-cov-30.540929_pt1 | contig 21690 bp, 26 predicted proteins | sample MGYA00380342_ERZ1023670 | MGnify/ENA primary metagenome ERZ1023670 (study PRJEB33179, sample SAMN07448984) | human gut metagenome | biome: Human-gut; feature: Human associated habitat; material: Faeces | host: Homo sapiens | place: India: Bhopal | collected...
ACTCCAACTGGAGAAGGGCAGGGACCAGCAGATGGTTCAAGTAATACTCCAACTGTAGAAGAGCAGGGGCCAGCAGATGGTTCAAGTAATACTTCAACTGGAGAAGAGCGGGGACCAGCAGATGGTTCAAGTAACACTTCATCTGAAGAAGAACAGATACCAGCAGATGGTTCAAGTAATACTTCAACAGAAGAAGAGACTCCTGAAGGTGAAAATCAACAGGAATCAGAACAGCCTGATACTGCCGACCCTGGCGAGGACTCAAAAAAAAAGTAGTTCAAAAGGAAGAGGAATATCCTAATATCGACTGGGATAACCTCTATAACGAGGACGTGCAGATGGCAACTGTTATTTATAACGACCGCATCAACACCTGGCGCAAAATGAAGAAACTCGACGAACTCCTTGATAAGAAACCGAAGGCGAACGATGTAGCTGCCATGGCAGAACTCCGCATCCGTAACCTTCAGGCATTCGGCGAACTGAAGGCGTACAACGATACCGGAAAGTTTCTATATAAGCATCCATTACTGAAGGGCAAGTCGGAATTCGATGAACTCGTGAAGCTCTTCAAGAAGGATCCTGCCGAGTTTCTTCACAAGCACAAGAACGTTCTCGACAATATCAAGCGCTATAAGAGCTACATTAAAAGAGATGACCGCAAGGACAAACGTGCCAGCGATCGTGAGAACCTCCAACGCCATCAGGAACGTGAACGTATGTTCAAGATGGTGATGGAGCAGTATAGTGACAAATCAGACAAATCAGATAGATAAGATGGATAAGACGGAATTACGGAAGATTGCAGAAACCTGCGTCTCGATGGTGAAGAACGGAGGTGTACTAGAGCAGGCTCAACTCAAGGCAGACGAGAAGATAGCCGAGTTGGCAGCAAACGGCGACCTCGATGCCATCAAACTACTGAATGAGCGGATGCAGGATCGCGAAGAACTGAAACTTAGAAAGAAGTTGTTTGGCGTATGAAAAGCGAGATAGAAAAACTGGAGAGCGTTCATCCGGACCTCATTACCACCTTCCTGACGACAGGTGAGGGCAAAGGCATTCCAGAGGATGTGCAGACCTTTCTTAAGCAACTTCAATGGGCCGCCGAAATCTACGAGTATGAACGTAATATTACCCGTGGCGCCCGTCAGCTCAAGCAGCGCATTGCCGCGCAGCAGAATATCACCCTCGATGTTCGTACCTGCATGACACGCATCAATCAGGCGATATCTTACTTCAATGTAGATTGCAATGTGGCCATAAAAGTCTGGGAAAATGATTTTGCCAACAAGTACGAGGACCTTGCCAAGCTCTGTTCTGCCAAGCGCGACTATAAAATGCAAAAAGCCTGTATGGATCAAGCCCTGGAATGCCGCAGACGCGCGTCTGAGCAGGCAGAGGCAGATAGGGATCTCGGAGTTGTGTTCCTCATTACTCCAGAGGTTACCCCAGAAGAGCTAGGTTTTCAGAAAAAGAACCTTAAGGAAATTGCCGGCAAGTACAACCGCGGTTTTTACATATCTCTCATCGATGGTTTGCCTATCGAGAGTTCAGAAAAGAAACGATTGCTTCGTGATGCTGATATTCAGGAAGCGGAAATAGTGGAGGATTTGAGCGATGAGCCAACTGATTTTGAATGATAATAATATCGGTGAATTCGAGCATTACTACATGAACAACATGCAGCTGCTTGCCAACATCATCGACCCCAATATGCTTTTTGCCGAGGTTGCCCGTGCCGGAGGTAAGACCGAAGGTGTGACGGGTCCTCGTCTGATACGAGTTGCCAACGATATGCCAGGGGAGCTATCTTTTCTGGTTCATAAAACCTACGTGGCGCTGATGACCAACGTCTGGCCTAACATCCAGGCATACTTCTCTCGTCAGGTAGTAGTGAACGGGCAGCAGAGATCCATGCTGGAATATGGTATTGATTACGTAGTAGGAGAGAGCACGCTGCCTTCCCACTTTCGAAAACCCCGATATCCGATAGCGTATGCCAAGCATAGCGTGATCTTCCGAAATGGTGCTCACCTTCAGCTCGTATCAAGCGACCAGCCGGAATCCGTGGCCGGTAGAAATGCCGTACACGCTTTCGTAGAAGAAATGAAGCATAATAGTGGAGAAAAACTCAAAACCCGTTTGTTTCCGTCTTTACGTGGAGGTCCAGCCAATGTGCGCTGTTCTGCTTACTATGAAGGTGTTACGGGTGTGAGTGATACGGCTCGTGTCGACCTCGGCGAAGATGACTGGTTTGAGGATTATGAAAAGAAGGTGAACCCGAAACTTATCGAGGAGATTGCAACCGTTGCCCTGGAAGTCAACAGAAGTCTCTACCGCCTGTTCGTGCTCAAGCAGCAGGAGCGAGACTCAAAAGACCCTGTTCTCCTGGAGAAGATGCGCCTTGAGTCTGTTAAGCTCAATGCCTTCGTGGCGAGATGGAAACCTCGTCTGGCAGATATGAGGCGTAATGCCATCTACTATATCCGTGCATCCTCTTTCTGTAATAAGGATATCCTCGGGCCGAAGTTCTTCAAGACCCAGTTGGACACTCTTGATACGGACGAGTTCCTCACGGCTATCTGCGCCATCCGCCACAAGGAGGTAACCAATAAGTTCTTCATCAACTACGACCACGTTAAGCATCAGTTCAAGGATAGCTATAAGTATGAGTCCATTCTTCGCCTGAACCTGAAGGATAGGTTTATCCTTACGGCAGAGTATCTTCTACATTACGACCCTCATGAACCGCTCTACATGGGATATGACCCTGGCAACTTCCAGTCGCTCATCGTTGCTCAGAAGAAAGATTATGGTAGGCGTCTCGACATCATCAAGGAGTTCTTTGCCTTCCTGCCCAAGGATTACAACGACCTCGTGGCAGAGGTGCACCAGTTCTTCGGATCTGCAGCCGTCAACAAGACGATTTATCTCTATCCAGACCGTGCCGGCAACAAGCGCAGGGAGGAACGGGAACAGATAACTACCGACTCACTCAACCTGAAGGCTGCCCTGGAGTCGTACGGCTTCATGGTGATACTTTATAACGAAGATGCGCCAACGATATACCATTGGCAGCAGTTCAAGCTCTGTCAGATGCTCTTTGGTGAACGCAGTCCGCTCCTGCCTATCATCCGTATCGATGAGAATGAGTGCAAGAACCTCTGTTCTGCCATCATGATATCACCACTGAAGAAAACGGACGGCAAAATAGAGCTAGACAAGAGCTCAGAGAAGAAACAGCAACTGAAGAATCAGGCAGGACTCACCACGCAGCTGCCTTCTGCGATGATTTACTTGCTTTACGGCCTTTATTCTGATGCCGTGAAGGCGGAATTAAGTACATATCCTACCGATTTGCCGGACAATTTCGAGATATAAACGTAGAATAATGCTGCATTTCTGCAGTAATAATTTTCACGGGCATATCAATAATTTACGGAAAATGAAAGGGTATAAATGCTAAAATGCTGATAATCAACCCAAACGGACCGGCTGGCAGAAAAACTCCCAAAAACACCTCGCCCAAACGTGCACGCACCGCTGGGAAAGGAAAGAGAGGTGCAGGCCTTACGTTTCTCGGAAATATGACGGGGAACAGGTGCAGCCGGTCTTTTGCAGGGCAATAATTTTTCGCTATCTTCGCATCATTATGAGCAAGATAAGTAAGATAAGTAAGAACATCATCATGGATGGCATCACGGCACTCCAGTGGGCCAGAGAAATCAGTAAGCTTCCCGATGGGGAGTTTACCCTGGTTTTCTTTCCTTACTCCAGGGCGAGAGGGGAGGCGAGCGCAAAGCTTCAGGTGCGACACCATTGCAAGTACCGCACTCAGTTGCCGAAGGAGCGGTTCGCCATCGATGGAGAGAACTACCTTCTCTATACAGACGAAGATGGAGATCCAAAGATGTGCTATCGCATCCTCATCAGGTACATGGGCTTTCCTCAAGATGGATACAAACTTCACAAAATAAATTGGTTATAATTGGTTATGAAAGAATACGAAATTGATATGTATGGCAACGCCGGCATCTACCTTGCCGATGGCAATACCTTCACCTTCCAGCTAGGCGAAGGCGACTCCATCTTTGGTGCAGACCAGCTCTTCCAGTCACCACTCCTGGAGTCTCCATTCGGTGGTACGTTCTGGATGCAGCAGCATCACTATCTGGGCATACAGGGATATCAGGTGTTGATGCGTGGCTACAACAACCAACAATGCGACGAAGTGACAAAGGAGATCAAGGAGAACCGACTGCTCCCTCGTCTCTATTCTAAGGAGATTAAAATGCTCTATGGTCACGGACTCGCCGTGTACAAGCAGGCTATTGAGAACGGTAAGCTGGTACGCAAGTACGAGGAGCAACCAGAAGTAATGGAATGGCTCGACTCCTGGAGCTCACGCGGCATCCCTTCAGTCGAGGAGTTCTGCAAGACCTGTATCAAAAACTTCTATTATTTTGGCGATTTCTTCGTCAAGTGGCGCTTCACCCGAGGTAAGGTGATAGGTATGGGCAAGCCGGTGGCTGCGCTTGAGGCGATGGAGAACCGTTACTGCCGACTGGCAACTACCCGCCAGGATGTTGCTTCAGAATTGATTTCGTACGGAGACTTCAAACAGGTTGTAGTAGGGCGATTCTCCTATGGCTTATCGAGTTACTCGGTTTATCCTAAGTTCAGCTTTAACGAAGTTGACAACTACCGGTATGCTGCAATCTCTCATCACAGGGAGAAATCAGTAGACGAATTCTATGGCGCCAACGAGACGCATCAGGGAGCTCGCCCGTACATCCAAGGTAGTAACAAGACAGCCAGATACATTAACAGTTTTCTGAAAAACTCACTTGCTGCAAAGGTGCATGTCATTATTCCTAATGCCTGGATCCAGAGCAAGCGCACCCAGATGACCAAGCTCTGCGAGGAGAATAAGCGACGCAAGGCGAAGGGCATGGAGTTGCTGAAGTATAACGGTATCGATATCGGTACAGACTTCAAGGAGTCGTGCATGGTTCGCTACGTCCGCGATGAGGTTCGCAAGTTTAGCACTTATTTGTCAGGTGCAGACAATCAGGGCAAAGGTTTCTCTTCTATCTCCTTCATGGATGCGCAGGGACACGAGCAGTCGTGGAAGGTGGAGACCATTGACCTCAAGTATAAGGAATATATCGAGGCGCTCATCTCCTACGACAAGCGTACCGAGCAAGCCCTCCTTTCTTCCGTAGGTCTCGATGCAGCCATATCTGCAGTAGATAAGGATGGCGTCATCTCGAAGAGTGGAAGTGATACCTATTATAATTATCTCATCTACATCATGTCGCTCACCTCAGAGGACGAAGTCTGCGCAGAACCCCTCAACTGGGCGTTGCGCATGAACTTCCCGGAACTCTACAAGCAGGGCTGCAGGCTAGGGTTCTACCGAGAGGTTCCACAACGGCAGGAAGATATAACACCAGAGCAACGACTTAACCAGCAACAGGCATGAACAAGAAATTTCAACTCAATAATCTCTTCACCAGTTATGCGCAGTTCTGCAACTGCGCACCTGGTGCAGATACAAGCGCCGACTTCGACAGCCTTCAGGGCTCTGCCGTAGCCGCACGCAAGCGTATTGTTGCCATCATCGGCAACAATACGTTCTCTGATATTGTGAGCATCGAGGAAGAAGAGAGTGGCATCAAGGATTTTCTCCGCGCTGCCATGGCGAACCTTACACTAGCTACTCAGATTATCTTTGATGCCGTGAACCGCAGGAAAAACGATATCAATCTCTACAAGTACGAGATGGAAGGCATGAAGCGCTCCTACATGGAGAACTACTTCAACGCGATGGATTCGTTGATTTCCGAACTTACTGAAGAGATAAGTGCCGATGATCCTTCTGATATCCGTCTTGCCATGGAAGACTGGCGCAAGACAAATTACTACAAGATGCTCAGCAAGCTGAAGGTGGTTACTGCCGATGAATTCGATGAAATTTATCCTATCGACCTCTCGTATCTCTTCTTTTTCCGTTGCGTTCCTCTACAGAAAGAGGTGCTCGACGAAAGCATAGGCGCCTACTTCGACCGTCTTGAAAAGGGTGGGGAAGACCAGACGTTTGCCGAGTTTGCCCAGAAGGCGCTGCCTATGCTCAAGCGTGCCCTGGTAAAGAAGACCGTGGCGAAGGCTCTCAGACGTTTCGATATCCTGGAGTTCCCTGCCACTATCCGCAACCTCTTCGATGACAATACCGCCACCCGCTCAGGCAGCGACGAGGCAAGCCGTGCGCTACAGCTCGCCACGCAGCTAGACGGGGAGGTGGAAGATCTGCTGCATAATGTGGATATGCTCCTCGATGCTCAGGAAGGAAACGATTTTCTTTCCTTCTCTGCCGAGAACCGTCCGGACGACAATATGTATTTAATGCCATAAGCTTATGAAAAAGACGATAACAGTAAGAGCAAACGGAATAGAGCATGAAATCCCGAATTCATGGGAACTACTCACTTCTGACCAATATCTGAAGCTGGTGGAACTGCTTTCTCTCATGGAGAGTGGGCAGTTTTCCCCAGGCGCCGTGAAATGTCTGTTCCTCTGCTACATGAAGGGATGGAACCTGAACAAGATTAAGCGCGATGAGCGAACTCTGGAGAATTTCATGTCTATAGCCAGTCAGCTCTCGTTCATCTTCCAGGAGAAAGATGACAAGTTTGTGCTCGATCTCTGTTTCTGCCGGCAGCAGTTGCCGATTATCTTTATCGACAAGAAAGCCTATTATGGCTATGAGGTCAATACAGATTTCAAGTCGCTCACCTGTTCGCTCACGGCCCTTCAGTATATCGAGGCGCGCCAGCTGCTCGATATGGGCGAGGATAGTCTTCCTCTGCTGGCTGCGATACTCTACTTCGATAAGGGAGTATATTCCTCGGAAGAGGCGCAGAAACTCGCTCTGAAGTTCAAGAAACTGCCTGTCAATACTCTCCGGGCGATAGCCCTGAACTTTACTGCAGTAAATAATTTCCTCTTCTCGAAGACTGAATTCTCCCTGCTTACCAAGTTCATACCGAAGGAGGGCAGCAGTATTACTACCGATGCAACCGACGCGCTCTACGATCTCTCCAAGGATGGACTGGGTAATGCCCGGCAGGTAGAACAGCTGAATGTGCTTACCTATCTCCGCATTCTCAGGAAGAAGACCATCGAGGGAGTGAAGAGTCTGAAGGCTACCGGTATGGAGTTGGCCAAGATAGCAGACGAGGTGGGCCTACCCCTGGAGATAGTTAAAAAGATTATATAACAAAGGCAGGGAAACACTCTCTGCGACAAAATTATAAAAGCCTATGTTATTGGATTTATTCGAATATTTCGCCAAGTTTCCTGCTACTGCAGGAGTTACGAAGGGTATTGCCAACAAGGGTGAGAGCAGAATGGAAGAATATGCTACCGTGCTCAAGGTAATCGAGGAGATGCCAGAGAAAGAACTGGTCCCGGAGATAGAAAACTACGTTTACGGCCAGTCTTTCGACGAACTGAAGCAACGCATCGATAAGCTTACCGGTTCCTTCCTGTTCGTAGATTATGGAGAAGTGGATATGCAGAGCGATGGGCGCCGGAGTTTCCAATGTACCCAGCGCATAGCCGTGACTGTAGCGATGAAGCTACCTGCCAATGCCGATATGCTCGAACGGGTAATAGCCAACGACCGCACCCTTCAGATGCTCTCCAAGGTCCATGCCCGTATCTTGGCAGATGTGGAGACAGAAGGACTCTACTGGATGGACCGGGAGAGCGTTACTACCTGCGAGATTATTCCGTTCGTATCTGCAGAACTCCAGAGCTACGGCTGGACCCTCATGCTATCTGCCACAGGTGCAGATATCCTCGATGTCCACCGGATGTCGCGAGAGATGGCGCACTAGCGTCCTTTGCGGTTCCGGAATATTTGCGTAATTTTGCAATGTCTAAAAAACATAAGGCCGAAATGTTATGAAACAATATAAACGAAATATACCGATGATAGCAATCACCTCGCTCCCTCTGACAGCTGTGTCGGAAGGGTTCCAGTATGTGTATCAGGACTGGGAATTCGCCAAGTGGATAGCGATAGCCGTCTCTATCGATACCTTCCTGGGTGTGTGGAAACATCTTATCCACAAGGATGCGTCTAGCGAATCCTTCTTCTCCAGGTTCACGAAGAAGATTGTAATCTACATCTTCCTGATGATCCTGAGTAATTTTGCAAGTCATGCCACCGTAGAGGGCTCTACCGTCGGCGCGATGCAATGGATAGGAACCTATATCTGCGTGTTCATGATGGTACGCGAGATATTCTCCATTATAGAAAACATACAGGCTATATACCCGATATTCCCGAGGAACTTCGTAAAGCACATGAAGGACTTCAACGACAAGGGAGACTATATCGGCGGCGGGCCTATCAATTTTTCAGAAAAAGATGCGCCCGATGATGCATAATTAGGTATACATTATTATAATATATATAAAGGTATGGCAAGTAAAACTCAATTAGCCTTCGCCCGTCAGGTGTATGCTGCGGCCGTGGAGGCAAAAACAGAAATAGATCCTGCCTTCGTTACTGCCCAGGCGATGCTTGAGACAGGATGGGGTGCAAGGGTTATCGGTAAGGCTAACCTCTTCGGTATTACCAAGGGCAGTCAATGGGATGGAGATATCGTCATGGTGAAGACTCACGAATACTTCAAGACTCCCAAACAGAAGTTCAAGGAGCCAGACCGTATCGTATCCGTGTGCAAGGTAGCAGGCAAAAACCTATGGTATTATACCGTGATGCGTGCCTTCAAGGATTTCGATTCTGTAGGCGACTGTCTGAAGGAACATGAACGTCTCTTCCAGAAGCCTGGCTACAAGGATGCCTGGCCATGCCGCAAGGACCCGTTCAAGTTTGCCCAGAAAATATGCGACGGGGTAGGGTGCAAGTACGCTACAGATCCTACGTACCTCACCACTATTACATCGATTATCAAGACCATCCAGCGGAGGTGTGTATAGATTTTAAGTATTTTTGTTGTTATTTGTTGTTAGTGTGAATAGGTTTATAGGTTTTATTAAGGTTATTTTTCTAGTGCTGATTCCGCTCGCCCTGGTTGTGGCATTCAAGGAGTGTCACGACCTCAGGGGCGAAGCGGAGCGCACGAAAGAGAATCAGGATATCCTCCTTCACAACGGCAGGGTAGAGATAGGACGGACGCAGTCAGGCAGGCCAAGAGCCTCCGTGTCAGCCATCACGTTGAAGACGTCTGACCTAAAGCGTAACCCCGACTCTCTCCTTGCCGTTAACAGGAAGGAACTCAAGATAAAGAACAGCCGGATCATGGCGGCAGCTACAACCTCTACCACCACCCAGGTAGACGTGAAGGCAGCCATCCAGCCGGTTCCTCACGATACATGCAGTCGAAGTCTTTCCGGTCTTTACCGACCGCCCGACGTCTCGCAGACGGTTTCCTGGAGCGATCCATGGATAACCCTGCGGGGCGATATCGAGGGCGACAGCATGCAGGTGCATATCGAGAGTCGCGATACCCTTCAGATGATTGTTCATCGTGTGCCGAAGAAGTTCCTCTTCTTCCGCTATGGGACCAAGGGTGTGCGCCTGTCGGTTGTGGGCCAGAACCCGCACTCCCGGCTCTCTTATCCCAGGATTATCATGTTTAAGAAATAAGTTTATGTGTTTATAGGTATGTATAGTTAGGCTGAATTTTATATTAGATGTATCTTTTTTATACTCATGATTATTAGTTACAGTTATGATCTTCTAACATTGCACAAGCGTGTGTTCTAATTCTCATATGGAAATCTATCGTTCTTGTTGTAGAGTACGGTTTTCCAAGTTTATAAAGTTATCAAAATTATCAGGAAGCCCCGGTGCGAGATGCATCGGGGCTTTTTCTTGCTGTTTTCTGAAAATTTCCCGCTCATTTTCTACCTTTTCACATACAGAAAGCTTAAACATAGTTAATACTACGATTTTTCGTATAAAATATTTGGCTACTACGAAAAATAGTAGTATCTTTGCATTGTCTTAAAATAAAACGATATGAAGAAGATTTTAGTAACAGAAAAAGAGGAAGAACTGATAGAAGCTATCAGAAATTTCCGGAAGTCATACCCTAGAGGTAATCCACAGCTATTATGGTACGCTCAGCAGCTGTTTGATGAGATGATTGAGCCACCAGAGTATTACACCAAGTATTAACAACGCTCTCCCTTCGGGGAGGGCATTAAAAAGCATAAGATTATGGAAGTAACAATGAAGCAGGCTAAGGACAGCACAGTAAAGCAGCGCATACAGGATATCCAGATGACGGTATCATGGCGCGAGATAGCACATACCTATTTCGGAAAATCGGCATCATGGCTTTATCATAAGCTCGATGGCATCGACGGAAATGGTGGTGTAGGCGGTTTCACCGAAGAAGAGAAGGTTATGCTCCGTGGAGCACTTTGCGATGTTTCCAATCGCTTGCGTGCGGCTGCGGACAGAATATAATGAGGCTGGGGTCATCGTTCCCCATAAGACAGAAGTCGCCATAGCCTTGTGGCGCATCAGCCCCGGTGCAGCAGCGCATCGGGGCTTTTCATTCCCATTTTCAAGTTTTTTGTGTTAAATACCCGCTTTCGTTTGTTCTGTTCAGAAAATAATAGTATATTTGCACCGTGAGAATTAGTAACAGAACGTGGACACTCAAAAATAAGAAAGATATGAGAATACTTAATAATTTACTGGAAGGGTTGGTTAGCCTGGGAAGACTGGGCGGAGACAACAGCCTGTTCGACGATTATCTGAAGGGCGATAATGCTTCAGATCTGAGAAAGGACTGGGAGGCCATCGGTAATGATATGAGAAAGGTTATTAGGCGTAACCACCGTTATCGGTCTTGCTGTGGTATTCGTATTGAATAAGATTCCGCCAATTTACCAGAAAGGCGAACAATAACATATCAGCCCCGGTGCATCTCGCATCGGGGCTTTTTCATTCCCCAAACCCCTCATTTTTATGCTCTACAGCATATTTAAGTGTTAATTATTCTCATCGTGATAAAATTTCCCGATTTTTATTTGGCGGTTCCGGATTTTCTTCTTACCTTTGCCGACGTCTATAAGATGATAGTAATCTATCCGGCAGGGCGACCGTTTCGCCTATGGCTTCTAGCCGCAGGCTTTTTTTATGCCTAATCGGGAAAAATATTTTTCCTAACTGGGAAAATATATTTTCCTAACTGGAGAAATAATTCTCACAATAAATGGCGGCTGCATGAACCGTAAGATTTCATTTGTCCTTCCGGATAAGTCATCATCTTATAGACAACGGGGAATGCAGCCGCCACCCTTTTGTACAATCGGCTGTTTATGTCTATAAGATGATGCGATATGCAGAATTCTATTTTGATTAGTGATGCTCAGGTGCGCCCTGCAGACATCAGCGTAGAGGAGGGCATCAAGGCCCTCAAGTGTGAAATCAGGAAGCTCGCCAAGACCAAGAGCGAGACCTTCTCCTACCTTTGCGGGGAGGCGGTTACGTATGGCGAAGTAGCTATGACCATGGCAGGTTTCTTCGCCTTCATGGCAGTAGCTGTATTAGGTGGCTTTCTTATGGGAGGGGAGGTGATGTAGTTATGGCTAAGATTGATGTAATAGGAGATGTTATGGAGCGTCTTGCCGAATACAAGATGTTCTATCCCGACACTACGATTACCCGTGTAGGTTTCGCAGACTGCAATTCTATCTCTCACAAGGATGGTCTGGAGCTGAGCAAGATGGTATGCCACATGACGCATAGCGGCCTGCTGCAGTTCAAGATATTCAAGAACAGGATGTATATTTTCAAGTCGAGAGCGTTTCTGAAGGTAGCAGATGGTTTCAAGAAGGGAGCCAGGGTAAGGTTCTATGATCCCCGCACGCCCGATGACCACCGTGAGAGCGTAATGCTGGCTACAGGTATGCGCTATGATGGCGGCATTCCTTTTATCTGGACCGAGGATAGCGATGCCGACTGTTTCATGGAGTGCAACACCTTCGCGGTATATTGGCGCCCGATAGAAGAAATGAGTGAAAAATAGCCAAACATCACTCATATGTTTGTCCTTTGACGTAAAGCAAAGATTTCGTACCTTTGCAGCGTGAGAATTTTAACACAAACATTCATGGAACAAACAAGACAAGAGTATCTAATCAGATACCTGGAATATCTATGCAGCGCCAACGTCACTTCACGAAAACTTGGCGAGAGCATGAAGTACGTCGCCCATTTCCTGGAACACGCCGAGAGTATCACCCGCAAGGGATACCAGCAGTACCGGCTAAACTTCGCATCCGATATGGCTCTTACCCCAGGATACTCCGACTGCGTACTCGACTTCTTGACTTTTCTCGGCGTTGGCTACAACAGAAAGAAGAGACAGGTGAAGGCGCTGGAAAAGAAATCTGTGATTTCCGAGCGCAACAGGAATAAGCTCGATGCTTTTGCCAACTGGCTCTCCCAGGAGTTCGATCTCTCGCACAACACGCAGGGAAGCTACGTTACGGGCATGAAGCTCTTCTATCAGTATGCAGATGACTTCAACACGGAGAACGTGAAACGTTACCTCAAGACGATGGAAGACCAGGGCAAGAAGGCAAACACCATTAATCTCCGCATATCGGGATTTGAGAAGTTTGCCGAATTCGCCAAGAAGCCCATATCCGTCAAACGGCGCAAGCACAAGCGAACGTTGTCTGTGGAGAACGTGCCGACGGAGAAGGAATACGAGGCATTGCTGACCTATCTGAAGGCGAAGCCAAACAGAGACTATTACTTCTTTGTGAGGATACTCGCCACCACGGGCGCCCGACTGCATGAGTTTATGAAATTCACGTGGGAGGACATCGTCCATGGCGAAGTGGTGCTGAAAGGAAAGGGCAGCAAGTACCGCCGGTTCTTTTTCCAGAAGGAGCTGCAGCGCGAGGTGAAGGACTATGTTAAGGAGACAGGCAAGAAGGGTATTATCTGCCTGAACCGATATGGACAGACGATGAACCAGCGTGGCTTTTCGGAAAATCTCAAGGAATGGGGCAAGCATGTGGGCATCGACAGCAAGAAGATGCACGCCCACGCCTTCCGCCACTTCTTTGCCAAGATGTATCTGAAGAAGAACAAGGACATCGTGCAGCTTGCCGACCTCCTGGGGCACGGTAGCATAGATACTACAAGGATTTATTTGCAGAAAAGTTATGATGAGCAACAAAGAGACTTTAATAGAAATGTTACGTGGTAGCATAGCGAACGTTCATGCAACTTGTGATTTATTCAAGGATGTGAGCATCTACGATGATACCGGCCATGTAGATTTATCCTTCTTTGAGGTAATGCTGAAGTTACTCAATGAAGTTAAATCTGCAGAGCTGTGTCTCACCCGAAAGCTTGCCTACCTGCTTGCTCCTGACTTCGCAGACGAAACCGAGGGCAAGTCTTCCGGCAAGCAGGACGGGAAGAAACTGTCAGCAGAGGAAGTCCTCAAGCAATGTACGTTCAAGGACAATATACTCTATCTGCCCAATGTGCAGCTGAGCAAGAAGACCTATGCCGACGTGAAGCTCTGGATAGAGGAAGCCGGCGGCAAGTGGACGGGCGGCAAGGTGCAGGGCTTCAGCTTCGACTTCGATGCCACCCGAGTGGCAGGCATACTGATGGAGGGCAAGCGGTGCAATCTGGCCAAGGACTTCCAGTTCTTTGCCACGCCACCCGAGGTTGCCGACTGGCTGGTATCGCTGGCAGGCGATTTCAGTCCCGACTGTAAGGTTCTGGAGCCTAGTGCAGGAACAGGAGCCATCATCGATGCCATCCACAGGGTGCAGCCAGACGTGGTAGTAGATTGCTACGAGCTGATGCCGGAGAACAAGGAGAAGCTTTCCAAGCTGGATCATATCCGCCTGCTAGGCGACGACTTCACCCAGGCAGAGCACCCTTCGGAGTACGACCTGATAGTAGCCAACCCTCCCTTCTCGAAGAACCAGGACATCAGGCACGTGATGCAGATGTACCAAGATCTCAAGCCCGGCGGAACCGTGGCAGCCATTACTTCCAGGCATTGGCAGCAGGCTTCGGAAAAGGCATGCAAGGATTTCCGCGCATTCCTGGAAGAAGTTTCCGCCCAGGTTTACGAGATAGAGGAAGGCGCCTTTAAGAAGAGTGGTACGGGCGTGGGAACTATCGCTATCGTGATTAACAAGAAATGAGTGAAATGAGAACAATTAAGAACAAACATCGCAGGCGCACGCATCTGCTTGTTAATGTAGTACTGAGAACGTCCTGGTTTCAGTACACCGGCCGTCAGATGGGTCCGAACAAGACCGAGACAATGTGCTGGCTCGACTACAACCGCAGAGGCAGAATCCGCTGCTACAACGACAGGAAAAATGACCGCGCCATCATCGTCTGGCTCGACGGCAGGTATTACTCAGCTCCTAATACGCGGGGCTTATACCTGGAGAGAATCAGTATGAACATGGCAGAGTACAAACGATTAAATTCACATTAAAATGAGTAACGAAAAAGATATCAAGACCGTATTAGACGGAGCAGTAGAAACTGCTACAGAGATAATGACAACTGAGATATTCCATGCTCAGCTAGTAAAGAACACCGAGGCTATCAATAAGGAACGCGAGGAGTATGAGCATAAGCGCGCAGAACTTCAGCAGGACCTTGACGACCAGAAGACCTTCTGTTCGGTATCTAACCGTAAGCTTCAGACGGAAAAGCTGGAATACAAGATACATGTCAACCGGCAACAGGAGATGTTTGAGCAGACTGAGTGCAACATCCGCGAAACCCTCAGCAAGGCGAACAAGGAATTCAACGAGAAGTATGCTAAACTGAAAAGCGAGCATTCTCTGAAAAACCTGCAACTTCAGAACGAGCGCCACAAGATTTTCGAGGCTTACCGCAATTCTGGGGGGGCAAATCTTGCCGAAGACTCTCAGCAGATGTACCCCGAAGGATGGAGCCGACCAAGGCCTAAAGATGGAGGAGTAGAATAATAACGATAGTAACAAACAATTTAATTAAGCAGATTATGGCAAATCAGAATAAAGATGCAGCAAAGAAGGCTGCTGAATTGAACGAGGAGAGAATGCACCCTATCTTCGATGAGTGCGAGGTGAACGACTTTGGCGTAGTAAAGCGCCACCACATGCTCAGTATGAACGGCATGTATATCTCGGGCATTACCGATGAACAGCTCAAGGAGATGCACGAGAAACTGGGCGAACTGCTGACAGGGGAGAAGCCTATGAAGTACTTCTATGCAGAAGTAATAATTCCTTCTAAGGATGGTCTCTACGATATCCGGCACGACATGGTTGCCAGTTCGACTGTTGAAGGTACATTCCCGTTGACGAAAACAATTCAAGATGCCAGAGATAAGCATCTTAAAGACGAGTCGCTCGATTTAAATCGCATTCGTGTCTCGTCTGTCTTCGAGATAAACAGGAATGACTATGATACGTTCATCGCAACCCGAGTGCTCGATAACAAAACAGAATAGTAGTTTTCTAGTTTATCATGTTATAAAGTGACAAATATTTAAATTTAGTCAATTCTCTAATTAAGGATGGCTGCCCGTGAGGGTGGCCATTTTTTCTGGAGCATAAATTTGGTTTTTCAGAAAAAGTGGTGTATCTTTGCACCCGAGAATTAGTAACACATTAAAATATATAGATTATGTTAGATACTTTCTTTGGCTTCGTGCAGTTCGTGTCGTTCGTGATTGCGCTTGTTCTTGGACCGTTTGTTGTCGGCTCGAGGATGTTTGCAAAATGGCTTGTTTATCTGACTTTATGTACCATATTTACTCCTTTGTTTGGAATACTTATATACGTAAAGTTCTTCAGGTACTAGTCCTTTGCCATATACTCGCCTGTTATTATATTTGCATTGCTAATTAGTAATGTATAAAGAATATGGTAACAGACAGTCTTGTTAAAAAGAAATTTGTTCACGAGACTCTTCAGGAAGGTATCCTGAAGATATACTCCACACAGGAGAACGTGGTGCGCAGCAACTTCCAGCGCCGTACCGGAAGACTTCTCACCACGCTTTCCGCACACTCGTTCGACAGCCAGATTTCGGGCGAGAACCGCACCATCTTCGTGCGAATCCTTCCTTATCTCCGTTTCCTCGATATGCAATACCGCCAGCGCAACGACCGCATCAGCAAGTTCAAGCGCAGGAACCTTGCACTCTACAACCGTGTGGTATGGGGCGTGCTCTATCACGAGACGTTCCCTAAGCTCCGTTATGGCTTCACGGATGAGATACGCCAAGGCATCCGTCAGGAACTGGAAAAGTCACTCAACCCTCAAAAATCATAAGTTATGGCAAGTAAACATTTAACGGAAGACGAAATTCGCTACACCGTCGATGTGAAGGCGGCAGCAGCCCAAAAGGAAATATACCGGCTGGAGCAGCAGAGCAAGAAGCTGCGCTCCGAGAACAAGGCACGACTCAGCCAGATGATTCAGCTGGAGGCAGCTGGCAAGAAAGAGACTGATACCTACAAGAACCTCAAGAAGCAATATACCGAGACTGGTAAGGAAATTCGCAACCTTACCTCTCAGATAGGCGAGCAGACCAGTAAACTCAATGTGCTTGATATGACTATGAGTCAATTGAAGAAGCAGCAGAAAAGTTTGCAGAAGGAATTTGAAAACACCTCAAAAACGCTCAACCCAAAACTTTATGATATATTGGAGCAAAAGTTGCAAGAGGTAAGCAGTAGAATGGCTGAATTGAAACAGAACGCTAAAAGTTTTGGTGAACTTGCGGCTAGCGACCAAGCTAACGGAATGCTATATGGTAACATGATGACCAAGGCAGCAGAACTCTTTGGTAGTTACGCACAAGGTTTCAAAGATTCCGTCAAAGAACTTATTGATGGTGGCTTGGAGATGGCAGAAACCGCCGATGGTGTGACCAAGGCTTTCAAGGATATGGATCAGCCTGACCTCTTGGAGAATCTTCGCAAGGCAACCAAGAACACAGTCAACGATGTGCAGTTGATGACCGCAGCCGTGCAAGCCAAAGACTTCCGCATACCACTCGAAGACCTCGGTAAGTACTTGCAGTTTGCCCAACTGAAGGCACAACAGACAGGCCAGTCGGTTGACTACATGACCAACAGCATCGTGACTGGTCTCGGACGCAAGTCTCCACTGATTCTCGATAACCTGGGCATCTCTGCAGCGGAAATCTCAGAGAAGACCAAGGAGACGGGCGACTTCATGAAGGCTGTGGCAGAGATTGTGGATACCCAGCTTGCCGAGGCAGGAGAGACCTATATCAGCGCAGCCGACCGGGCAGCCCAGAAGACGGTAGAACTGCAGAACGCCCAGAAGGCTCTGGGAGACGAAATCCTTCCCCTAAAGGAACAATGGGATGATGCCTATGCAGATATGCAGCTGAACACCATCAGTCTCATCTCCTGGTGCGTGAAACATCAGGGCGTGGTGAAGACGCTCGGCATCCTGCTCACAGCCTTCACGGTTGTAGCGATTGCCACCAGCAACGCTATCAAGACGAATATCGTTGTAACCAAGGGTGCTGCCGCAGCACAGCAGGCATGGAACGTAATCTGCGCTACCGGAACCGGACTCATGAAACTGCTGCAGGCGGGCTTCTACCTGCTCACGGGCAGGGTGACGCTTGCCAAGAATGCCTGGACCGCCATGAATGCAACGATGAAGGCAAGCGTCTTCGGTCTGATTGCTGCAGGAGTAACGGTTCTCTCCCTGAAGTTATGGGATATGCACAAAAAGCAGAAAGAGGCAGCAGCTTCGGCCAAGGAACTGGAAACCATGGAGCGAGACCTGAATGCCCAGGTGAACGAGCAGACCGCCAAGGTGAAGCAGCTCAATGAAACCATGCGCAACGAGAAGATCTCCATGGACCGCCGTAAGGAGGCTCTCAATGAACTCAAGAAGATTATTCCTGGTTATAACGGACTGCTCTCTGAAGAGGGAAGACTTACCAGAGACAACAAGAGTGCCATCGATGACTATCTCGTTTCTCTGGAGAAGGAAATCAAGTTGAAGGCATACAAGGACAAACTGGTGGATCTGTATAAGCAGAAAGGCGACCTGGAAGATAAGTGGGATGAGCAGAATAAGGCCTATCATGATGTAAAGACAGACAACATCCTTCATCCACAGAACAGTTTTATGAGAGGTGTCTCCAAATTCTTCGGCACAGATACGGAAACGAATGCCAAGAAGGCGCTCTACAATACCGAGCAGCAGATAGACCGCGTAAACGGAAAGATAGATGAGCTGAACTCCAAGATTGCGGATATCGGTATTGTGACTCCTAAAAAAGCCAGAGGAAACGGCGGTGGCGGCGGTGGCAGAACGGGCAATCATACCGGAACTGGTGGCCATACCGGAACCACAAACACCACCTCCAAGCCTAACCCTGACGATATCGCATCGAAGAGATTTTCTGAAAACCGACAGGCAGATATCGATGCAGCCAACCAGGACTATCAGCAGGACGTGAACAACTGGAACATGGCTCTCGCCCGGAAGCAGGTATCTCAAGAGAAATACGATCTCGCCATGCAGGCTCTGAAGACACAGCATACCGCCAACATCCTCGCCATCGAAACCTCGTATAGCGAGCAGTCGCAGAACATCGAAATCAAGGATGGCGCAAAGAAGAAATCACTCCAGGATAAACAGCAGGCGAACCTCCGGGCTGCAGAACAGGCTCATTTCGAGCAGCAAGTGACAGTAGAACAGGCTTATCAAGACGCCCTGGCAAAGGTGATGGAGCAAGGGGAGACGCAGCAGGAACTGACTCTGGAGCAGCAACGCGACCAGAAACTGGAAGTTCTGAAGGGATATTATCAGGCTGCGCTCAATATGGCCAAGCAGAACGGGGAAGATACTACCCAGCTGGAGAAGGCATATAAAGATGTGCAGGCTCAGATAAAGAAGGAGTATACAACCAAGCAAAACGAGCTGCTTGACGAACAGGATGAAAAGAAGAAGCAGGCAAGGCAGGCTCTCGGTTTCGACCAGCAGAGCGAGTACGACCGGCAACTGCTGCAACTGAAGCAGGCTCTCGACAACCAGTATATCACTCAGCAGGAATATGAGGAGAAAGTGCAGCAGCTGAAGAGAGATTCCTTCATGAAGCAGGCTCAGTACTATACAAACCTCTTCAGTAATGCCGTGACTTCGCTGCAGAATGCCGAGATGGCGAACGTGGATGCCAAGTATGATGCAGAGATCAAGGCTGCCGAGGGTAATACGGCACTCCAGGAGAAACTGGAGAAGAAGAAAGCTAACGAGAAACTGAAGATACAGAAAAAGTATGCTGATGTGAACTTTGCTATGCAAGTGGCTCAGATTGTCTCCAATACTGCAGTATCTATCATGAAGGCACTCGCCGATTTGGGACCTATTGCCGGACCTGTTGCTGCAGCTCTGATGGGTGTGACGGGTGCAGCTCAGTTGGTTGTGGCAAATGCAGAGCGCCAGAAGGTGAAGCGCATGACCCTCAACGGAAGCGCCAGCGGTTCTTCTTCGGTAGGTTCCCGTGTAGCAAGCGGACGCGAGAGTGGTGGACGTATCGATGTAGAGCGCGAGCAGGATGGCAAACACTTCAACGCCGAGTATGCACCAGGTAAGCGCGGGTACGTAGATCATCCTACCGTCATCGTAGGCGAGGGACCTAGAGGCAGGAGTAAGGAGTGGGTGGCATCGAATGCAGCCTTGGAAAACCCTACCATCGCTCCGCTCATCAACCTGATGGATGCAGCCCAGCGCGCCGGCCAGATAAGGACCTTCGATATGAGCAAGTATCTCATGGCCATGCAGGGCAGGGCGCTGGGTGGTAGCATCGCCCGCCAGACAGCCCAGACTAGTCCTGAAACAGCGTCAGGAGGGGCAGATTTTTACGTCCGGACGCAGGAATCTGCGCATCGCGATGCAGGAAATGCTACGTCGGGACGCAATAATGACGAGCTCCTGGAACTGCTCAGAGAGCTCAAGAGAGACGGAATTCGCTCGTTTGTATCACTCTCGGATCTGGACGCAAAACAGGAACTGCGAAACCAGGCGAGAAAATTTGCTAAAAAATAAAATCTTCTGAACATGAAAATAACAAATCTGGATAAAGGAAAGGCCTACCAGCTTGGCGAAGGCGCCAAGCTGGAGGTAGAACGTACCAATCCGTTCTTCAACGATTACGGGGAAACAACCTCCCCGCTGGATATTCCGGCAAGCGATTACAACCGCATGATACTGGGCTATCCCGATACCTTCGGTATGAGGGATAAGATGGTGGCTACGAACGTAAGCATCGAAGACGGCGAGTATTTCGCCCAATGCCGGCAGATCGTTCTCTCGGCACAGCACAAGGGAAACATCTCCTCTTCATTCTATATCAACGACGGATCCTTCTATTCGAAGATACAGAACGTAAAGCTGAAGAGTATCTTCAAGGACGAGATGATACCGGGGTGTACGACCGTAGACGAGTGCATCGAGTTCTGCAGATCTCTCGTAGGTGGCAAGAACGAGAACTATGATATCTTCCCGGTTCTGCTTACCGATGACTCGGGCATGGACAAGGAATATACTTATAAGATACTGAACAAGCTGGGCAGGCTTCAGAAACTTCCTAAAGCCAACTACTGGAGATACAAGGATGGTGGTGGTTACGAGTATGTGGCTGCCCCGGAAACATACGGAGTAGTTCTCTGCAACACAGGAGAAAATACCTTCTGGAACATATATCCGACGACGGAATACGTAAACGAGATACCGATCAGTCTGGATAAGGGCTATTATATCTCCCCGTTCATCCGTGCCAACTATGTTCTCAAGCGGGTATTCAAGTACTTCGGGTATGACCTCAAGGAGAATTTCTTCACCAAGACGAAACCATTTAATAAGATGGTGTTGCTTAATAATGTGATAGACGTGATGGTGAACGGACATATCCGCATCGAGGACCTTCTTCCGGACGTGTCAGTATCCGATTTTCTCTCAGTTTTTCGGAAAAAGTTCCTCTGCGAATTCGTCTCAGACGAGGGAACCCATACTGCAGATATCATCTTCCTGAGAGATGTGGTAGATAGCGCTCCAGCCGCGGATCTCACCCGCCAGATGACCGAAGAGCCTACCTTATCTTATAAGGCTGCATCTGATTACAAGCGCGTGGTCCTGCGTGCGAAACATCAGGCAGATAGCGATGCAGAAGACAGCTATGACGATATCAAGGATATGGTAGCGAAGAATTCTGGCGCCTACTTCAGTAACGAAGAAGGCTGTTTCTATAAGGATGGATTTTCCGGCAACTATAAGGTGAAAACCAAAATAGGGGAGTGTTCCCAGAGTTACGATGCCGGAGAGGATGATATTGATACACAAGACGTGGAGATACCGGAGATGATACCGGAAACAAGAATGCTGCAGTATAAACAGGAAGCGGATGGAGAGACTATCACGAGAGATATGGGCAGATGGCTGTATATCGGAGATTACGCTACGCTCAACTCTTCGATGAAGGTGGCAACGGAAGACAATTCGGAAACCAGCGAAGATGCAGTCACAACTCCCGTCATGCTCGCCTTCCCATACATGGGAACCGATAACATGCCTTGCGGAACCGTGACGGCATACGAT
>ERZ1023670.188-NODE-188-length-21509-cov-7.067307_pt1 | contig 21509 bp, 16 predicted proteins | sample MGYA00380342_ERZ1023670 | MGnify/ENA primary metagenome ERZ1023670 (study PRJEB33179, sample SAMN07448984) | human gut metagenome | biome: Human-gut; feature: Human associated habitat; material: Faeces | host: Homo sapiens | place: India: Bhopal | collected...
ACGCAGCACAGCCCGTTTGAAAAGAAGACTTGTTAGCACTCAAAACAAGCCTTGTTTACACACAAAAGAAGGCTCCTTTGCGATGCAAAGAAGCCTTGTTTGAAAACGGGGCATAATATGCCTTGAAAAAAGCAGGATTCCGCTTAGTGAAGCAGGGAGCTTCCGCCGTTCTATAAAACTAAGAAATTTACGTTAAATTTTCGCAATATTCCGAGCGCAAGACATTGGAATAGCGACAAAATCCATAACTTAGCGACAGAAATGATACGAAGCATATTCATATCGCTCATTGCAGCAATGCTCACCGTTTCGCTGATATACATCGGGGAAACGGCAGATGTCATGGAGCCTTACGAAACAGAATCGTCCGCCTACGCCCACACGCCCTACCCCTGCGAAACGGTGGACGAGCTGCAGGACAATTCGTCAATTGTCGCCCAGCTGCAAGACATTAACACGCACCGCCGCCCTGCACCATGCGGACATAAACTGCGGCATAACGGCGGAGCGAATCAATGGTTTTGCACGAAACGGCCATTTCCGCAACATTTTCACACAAGGACTTCATGCTTCCATGAAAGCCTTACGACCCACAGATGCAATGTGCCACATTACATCTGCTACAGAAATCTACGTTTTTAACTGTCCGACAAATTCCAAGTCGCGCACACTTCCACCCATGCCGCCAGCAAAAAGACGGGCATGAGACGGAAGAACAACCTCGTGTTTACTCACCAACAAAACATTACAAACAGATTTTAAAAATTTTATGGGTCTAATTATATTATACCTTTCAGGTGCTTTGGCACTGTCGTTTTTATGCTCCATCCTTGAAGCGGTGCTCTTATCCACCCCCATGTCGTTCATCTCGATGAAAGAAAACCAAGGCAACACCACTGCCACACTGATGAAACAGTACAAGAACAATGTCGATAGACCGGTGGGAGCAATACTTTCACTCAACACCATCGCCCACACCATCGGTTCTGCCGGAGTGGGTGCAGAGTCGATGAAGCTATTCGGTGAAGAATACTTCGGCATCATCTCCGCCATTCTGACACTGCTCATCCTGGTGCTTTCCGAAATAATCCCGAAGACCATAGGTGCCTCATACTGGCGTTCGCTCGCAATGCCATCAACCAGAATCATCAAGGTGCTCATTTTCATAACCTACCCGCTGGTTCTGCTCTCGGAACTCATCACCAAAGCGTTCACCCCCAAAAACAACCGGACTTCCATGAGCCGTGAGGAAGTGTCGGCAATGGTTGATGTAGGCACCACGGAGGGAATATTCCGTGAATCGGAAAGCAAGATAATAAAAAGCTGCATACGCCTGGCAGGAGTCAAGGCTAAGGAGGTAATGACTCCGTTCATCGTAGTGGAGTCGGCCGATATGAAACTGACGATAAAGGAATTCTACGAACAGCAGGAATGGCACTTCTCGCGCATACCGGTATATGACAAAAGCAAGGAATACATAACAGGATATGTGCTGAAAGACATGGTGCTGAAATCGCTGTCGGACGACATGTTCCAGACCAAACTGTCCGACCTTGCACGCCCGATACTCTCGTTCAAAGAGGACGAATCGATATATCAGATATGGGAGAAAATGCTTGAAAAGCGCGAACACATCTCAATCATCACCGACGAATACGGCTGTCTGCGCGGAGTGGTGTCCATGGAAGATGTCATAGAGACGATGACAGGAGTGGAAATAGTGGACGAAGAGGATGTAGCCGTGGATATGCAGGCACTGGCAAAAGAGAAGTCGCGCATGATGCTGCAAGGCAAAAAGAGATAGCACACGCCATCCTCACCAAGGCACTCATTGCAGAAAACAGCCGCTCATAGCCCTGACTTCTGGATAAATCCATTCTCTTTGCACTGAGAATCAACAAAATACGCATAAAATAGTACACCTTCACGGCGGAAACATCGCCGTACATTCAGAACAAGGCAAGGGCACCATATTCGTCGTAGAGTTTCCCCATGTGTGAACGGCAACCTGTTCCAAAACAGGTTGCCAAAGCAAATCTTAAAGAAAAAAGCTTGTTGGTTTCAACAAATAATTGTATCTTTGTTGCGGAAAATCTATGAAAATCCGCAATGCTGTTGCGGAAAATCTATGAAAATCCGCAACAGCATCAATTAAAACCGCAGTGTATGATTGAACGTATTTGCCATATTGACAGCAACTTAGAAGACAGTATCTTCCTATTTGGAGCCCGCCAGACCGGAAAAAGTACTTTTTTGCGACAGAAATATCCTGACAGTATCTATATCGACTTGCTTGATACTGCCTTGAAAGATCGTTTCAGCCGTCGGCCGGCTCTGCTCTATGAGATGCTTTCTGACAAGGGAAAGGGAACTCTTGTCATCATTGATGAGATACCAGAAGTACCGAAACTGCTCAATGAAGTACACCGTTTGATTTCAGAGAAAGAGCTCGTATTTATCCTTTGCGGTTCAAGTGCCAGAAAACTGAAGCGCAAAGGCTACAACACTTTGGGTGGCAGAGCTTATCCAATATATCTTTTTCCATTTGTGAGCGCAGAGATTCACGACTTCGATCTTCAACAGGCCATCAACTACGGAATGTTACCCCCACACTATCTGGCAAAGAATCCGCACCGTCGCCTGTCTGCTTATATTGATGTTTATCTGAAAGAAGAAATCAAAGAAGAAGCTCTGGTGAGAAATCTCAACTCTTTCCAGCGTTTTCTGGAAGTTGCCGCATTAACGGATGGCGAAATAATAAACAACAATAACATAGCACAGGATTGCGGTGTAAGCGCCAATACCGTCGGGAATTATTTCGACATTCTGGAGGATACTCTCTTAGGGTTCCGCATTCCTGCCTACACCAAGACAATGAAGCGCAGACTTGTACAGGCGCCACGCTTCTATTATTTTGATATTGGTGTAGCCAATCATTTGCTGCACCGCAAGGATTTATCGAGAGGCAGCACAGAATACGGACATGCCTTCGAACATCTGGTCATACAGGAACTAAGGGCTTGGCTCAGCTACAAGGAAAGCACTGAGCAATTAAGCTATTGGCGGACTTACACCGGACAAGAAGTGGATGCAGTAATAGGCGACGCAAGAGTAGCCATTGAAATAAAATCGGTAGAGGAAGTTTTGCCAAGACATCTAAAAGGACTTAAGACTTTTTCTTCTGATTATCCAGAAAGCAAACTGTTGATAGTTTCACTCGACCCCATCAACAGAAAGATGGGAGATATAGAGTGTATCCATATCCTCGATTTCTTCCGAAGGCTTTGGAGTAAAGGGATATAAGCACATTCTCTGAGGCAGGAAGCCTCGAACCGTGCCGGCAAGACCCGGAAACTGGTGTTTTCCATGCCGAAATTCTAACAGACAACTGGAGGTCTGGCTACCGCCTGCCAATACCAGACAAAGTCAAGGATTACGAGCGAGAAGTTCTACGAACAGATCGGCTTCACCGGTTATGAATTTAGAATCAACGTGAGTACAAACTAATCGAACTAACGCCAATCGTGGCGTATTTTTCCATTTGGGCTTCAAAACTTTACAGAAGTCGTCCGCAATACAGAAAATCTCAGTAATTTTGCCATCGGCAGCCGCAGAGAGCACAACTCGTAAGCAGCTGATATTTAGAACATTAAGACTACAATGTCTCTCGATGGTCACCACATTATTAATCACTGATATTTTCAAACGAACTCATGTTAAGTTACATAATGACACACAATGCGACGCCTTCTGATTTTAACAATTATCATGTCAGACAGAACGCCATGATGGAAAAAATGAAATTCATATTATTGATGTTCCATTTTGTCATGACGGCTTGCCGCACAATGGCGCAATGCGACAGTCAGCCTGATAGCATAGCCCTGCCAAGCGCCGAACTGTACGAGTGCGAACACGCAGCATCACACGACTCAATACCACAGGCTTCAGTCCCCGGTGTGACGAAAACATCGAGAAAACAGGTGACAAGCATCTACGAACTGCCTTACTCCGTCACCGGAAGGTCAAAGGACTGGCATCATCTCTGGATTAACACTGCCACACTTAACGGCGCATTCGTGAGTACACTCCTTGTGCTTCAGTGCCTGCCGGAGGATGCCACGGCATGGAACAGAGCTGAACTTCAAAATGTTCCACTTGCCCGCCGCTGGTACAGACACGTTATAAAGAAAGGTCCTGAATGGGATCACGACAAGTTCTATTTCAACTACATACTTCATCCTTACGCCGGTGCCGTGTATTTCATGGCGGCTCGCAGCTGCGGCTTCAATGCGTGGGAATCGCTTCTTTACTGCTCACTGATTTCAAACATAGGATGGGAATTCGGCATAGAAGCCTTCATGGAACGCCCTTCATATCAGGACATGCTCATCACCCCACTTGTAGGCAGCCTCATCGGCGAATGGTTTTATAAGACAAAACGCGCCATAGTGAACAACGGATACCGCTTGCACGGCTCCTCCGCATTAGGCAATATTGTCGCATTCCTCATCGACCCCGTGAACGAAGTGATGGGATTGTTCACCGGCAACCCTGGCAGAGAGATTGTGAAGCGCAAAGCGTCGGACCCAAGCATCGCATCAACATTTATAATTCCAAACAACACTCTGCACTTCGGCATGTCGCTATGCATCACATTCTGACAAATCCCCAATCTGACAACAGGACATGAACGACTGACAAGGGAAATTCACCCAGAAACCAACCCACACGGGCAATCGGAACGGACTGCATTTTATGATTACGCTTCGTGTCTCCCTTTCTTTTTCCTATATTCCCTTGGCGAACAGCCAAAGTGCGATTTCACGAATTTGCCGAAGAACGAAATATTGGGAAAATCAAGATAGTTGGCAATCTCTTTTATGCTCATTTCCGAATGCGACAAGAGGCGGTTTATGTCTTCCACAGCATACTCCATTATCCACTCATGAGCTGTCTTGCCACTATTCTTTTTACAGACATTCGACAGGTATTTGTTGGTTATACACAATTTCTCGCTGTAAAAATCCACAGTCCTTGGCTTTACATCCATTGAACTCAGCAATTCTATGAATTGTTTGAACAGCAGACTGCCGCTTGACATGGTAAGGGCAGACCGCTGCGGGCTTGACTCCTCAATGATGCCCAACAGACAAAACAGAAACGAACTGACAAGACCGCCGACAATCTGCTTCTTGTATTTGATATTTTTTTTCAACAGGTGTTCGGACAGCAACGCATGGTATTTCTCGAACGTACCCATGCTTGTCTCATCAATATGAATGATAGGCCTGTATTTCAAGTAGAATGACAAATCCACCACATCGCCTATATGCAACATGCCACGCGCAGTCTGCGCCGACACACACACAGCCTTTGCAGTAAAGTCAATGCTCAACAGGCACTCATTCATTATCGTGTTGGGCTGGCAAATCACTATGTCATTACATGAGGCTGTGGCCTCTATCTTGTCGGCACGCATCGCCAAGCGTCCCGATTTCACCACTATAATCAACAGGAAATCGACCTTTATCGTCTGCAACTTTGAAAATTTGCGCAAATCGTCAATTATAACTATGTCATTGTCAGCATAATCAATAAAGTCACCATTTGCCAACTGCTTGATGTCCGTTGTGTTTATTTTGTCGGAATTTGCCATATTAAGAACATTATTTGTTGGCAAATTTAGCAATAAAGCACCACAATCAATGGCATGACAGGTAAATTTATTGTCCTATTGTGGAACAAGTTCCACATGAGAGCCTTATGCATACCAATCAGAACACCACGAAATGTACTGGTGGTAGTAATTTTGCCTCAGCATTTATAGAAATAAAGGTAACACAATGAAGAAAAAAGTACTAATACTGGGATTAATGTCGCTTGCCATTGTCGATGCCCGTGGCTCCGGCAACTTCTGGCCACTCGACTCATTGAGAGCCAGAGCTGTGAGCAACAACAAATCACTCCTCATGACGGAACAGAAAAAAACAGCGGCACATTACGCCCACAAATCAGCCACGACGAACTTCCTACCAAGGGTTTCAGCCACCGCTGCATACATGTACACAAGCCGCGAACTGTCCCTGCTGAACGACGAGCAAAAGCACACATTATCCAATATAGGTTCGGGACTTTCCGCCATGGTACCCGATCTTGCTCCTATGAGCCAGCAACTGAACTCGGTAGGACAGGGGCTTGTTGATGCTCTGCATACCGACACACGCAATGCAGGCGTCATGGCGGTAATGCTTACACAGCCAATATATATGGGAGGGAAAATCAGAGCGTACAACAAGATAACACAATATGCCGAACAAGCGTCAGAAACAATATACGACAAAACCATACAGGACATAATTGTGGAGGTGGACGAAGCTTACTGGAACCTGGTGGCTCTGCACAGTAAGAAGGCACTTGCAGAAAGCTACAAAACTTTGGTTGATAAACTGGAGAGCGATGTGGAGCATCTTGTGAAGGAAGGAATGGCTACCAAGGCCGACCTGTTGAGCGTGAAAGTGAAAGCCAACGAAGCCGGAGTGACACTCATCCAGGTGAACAACGGCATAGAACTGTCGCGCATGAACCTTTGCAGGATATGTGGTCTCGACATGGACGAGCCGATAGATGTGGAGAACAACACTGACCTGCATCCACAGGCGGACGGAACGACAGGCATCGACAGTCTGTACAGCCAGACTGCCGACGCCTTGGTGCAACAGGCAGAAAGCAACCGCAAAGAACTGCAAACCCTCAGACTGCAGAACAGAATTTATGATGAGAAGATAAAACTTGCACGCGCCGAATATCTTCCAAAGGTGGCATTGACGGGAGGCTATATTGCCAGCAACCCATCGGTATTCAACAGTTTCGAGCGCAAGCTGAAAGGGATGTGGAGCGTCGGAGTTACCCTTAATGTGCCGATACTAACTTGGGGCGACCGCTCCTACAAGGTGAAGGCAGCAAAGGCAGAAGCCTGTATGCACCGATATGAGACCGAAGAAGCAAAGGAAAAGATCGAACTGCAAGTAAACCAATGCCGGCAGAAACTACAGGAAAGTCGGGAACGCTATCAAACCACCGTACGCAGCGTTGATGAAGCAGAAGAAAACCTACGCTATGCAAACATAGGTATGAAAGAAGGCGTGGTAACACTGAGCAATGTACTGGAAGCACAGACGGCATGGCTTAAGGCAAAATCGGAATGGGTAAACGCACAGGTGGATGTACGCCTTGCCAACCTTTATCTGAGAAAAGCCGTCGGAGCCATCAACAGCAACATTTGACATATCAAGCATCTCACGCCTGTCGTTCACTTACGACAGGTCCATAACTTGCAAAACATCAAATAATATATAATGTATAAACAGAAAATATCCACAAGATGAAAAAGAATAGATTGTTCACCAACATATTGGCAATAGCCCTGGTCCTCATTGCCGTAATAGTAATAGTAATCACCGTAGGACTGTTCCGCACCAGCAAGGAGGAGACACTCGAAGGTCAGGCAGAGACCACCGACTACCGTCTCTCCTCAAAAGTGCCGGCACGAGTATTGGAAATAAGAGTGAAAGAGGGCGACTTCGTTCACCGTGGCGACACGCTCGTTGTACTTGAGGCACCCGATGTAGAAGCCAAACTGTCGCAAGCCAACGCTGCATACAATGCTGCCAAGGCTTTGGAAGAGAAAGCCTACAACGGCGCACGACAGGAGGACATTCATGCCGCCTACGAAATGTGGCAGAAATCAAAAGCTGCCGTTGAGGTTACAGAAAAGACCTACAACCGCGTGCAGCGTCTGTTTGAAAGCGGAGTCATGGCCGAACAAAAGCGCGATGAGGCAAAGGCACAATACGATGCTGCCAAAGCAACAGAGAAAGCAGCAAAAGCCAAATACGATATGGCAGTGAACGGAGCACGGGAAGAAGACAAAAGCATGGCACAGGCTCAAGCAGAACGTGCGAAAGGAGCCGTAGCCGAAGTGAACTCTTACATCAAGGAGACTGTACTCACTGCCACAGCCGACGGACAAATAACGGAAATATTCCCCGAAACGGGCGAACTTGTAGGCACTGGCGCACCCATCATGAATGTGTCGGTGGTGAGCGATGTGTGGTTCACATTCAACATACGCGAAGACAAACTGAAAGGTTACTCTGTCGGAACTCATGCAGAGGTGTATGTGCCTGCCGTCGACAAGACCATTCCCGTGCGCATCACACTGATGAAAGATGTAGGTTCTTTTGCGGTATGGAAAGCCACGAAGGCTCTCGACGGACTCGACCTGAAGACATTTGAAGTGCAAGCCCACCCGTTGCATCCGGTACAGGACATCATGTCGGGAATGTCGGCAGTGCTGATGAAACCATCATCAGCAACTGACCAGACCAACAAGAACATCAGCAAATAAACCTTATCACCATGAACATAACAAGCAAGACAATCAGAAGGCTCGCCATGATAGGCCGGAGAGAACTGAAGATGTATTCGCATCGTCCGCTCTTCCTCTTCTGCATGCTCATTGCGCCACTGTTCTGCCTCGTATTCCTGACCACACTGATGAGCGAAGGACTGCCCACCAAACTTCCGGCTGCAATGGTTGATGAGGACAACACACACATCACCCACACCATCACCCGAATACTCGGTTCGATGGAGGAAGTGAAACTTGTCCGCCACTACCCGACTTTCGGCGAGGCAAGGAAAGCCATGCAGCGAGGCGAGATATACGGTTTTTTCTATCTGCCGAAGGAAACCACCGAAAAAGCACTGGCAAGCCGCCAGCCACGCATTTCGTTCTACACCAACGAGTGCTATTATGTGCCGGGCAATCTGCTTATGCGTGACATGCGCTACGCTTCTGAACTGGCCGGACTTGCATTGACCCGCGAGAAACTGTATGCACACGGATTGACCGAACGGCAGGCAATGGGCGTGATACAGCCTATCAAGATTGAGACGCATCCGCTCAACAATCCATACCTCGACTATTCGGTATATCTCAACAATATGCTTATACCTGGCATCTTCATATTACTTGTGATGCTGTCGGCCGCTTACACTATCGGCATCGAGTGGAAACGCAACACACAGCTTGCGCTCTATCGTATGTCGGGCAAATCACCACTCACTGCCATCGTAGGGAAACTACTGCCGCAGACATTGGTGTTCTGGCTCATTGCCATTCTCTACGCCGTATATTTCTATCGTTTCCTGCAATTTCCCTGCAACAGCGGCATCCTGCCGATGATACTCATCGGAATGCTTACAGTACTGGGCGCACAAGGGCTTGCAGTCTTCCTCTTCGGAATATGCGGACAAATGCGTCTGTCGATGTGCCTGTGCTCGCTCTGGGGCATATTGTCGTTCTCACTGGCCGGTTTCACATTCCCGGTGACGGCAATGGACGGCATACTTCAAAAACTGTCGGTGGCATTCCCATTACGACACTACTATCTACTTTATGTCAATCAGGCTCTCAACGGATACAGCATCGCTTACGCTTGGCGCAGTCTGCTTGCTATGACAGTATTCGCATTGTTGCCGTTGCTCACGCTTCACCATTACCGCAGTCTGTTCTTAAATCATAAATATGTACCATAATGAAAAAATCGCTCATTAACATAATTCAAATATGGATGACGGAAATGAAGGAAATCATGCACGACAAGGGCATTCTGATTTTCATCATATTCGTACCTTTGTGCTATCCGTTGCTTTATTCGTACGTTTATACCAACGAGGTGGTGCGCGAGGTCCCGTTTGCCGTGATTGACGAATGCAACAGTGCACAAAGTCGCGAATTCATCCGTAAGATGGATGCCACACCCGATGCCCGTCTGGCAGCCCGCTGCAACAATGTGGACGAAACCCAACAACTTATGAAAGAAAGCAGAATCTATGGCGTGGTGCGCATCCCAAAGACATTCAACCGGGACATCTGGCGTGGAGAACAGAGCACCGTCGGACTATATTGCAACATGAGTTCGTTGCTATACTATAAGGCTCTGCTGCTTGCTGCCAACAATGTATCGCTCGACATGAACCGTGACATCAAGGTGGAACAACATCTGCATCCCTCAACACGGGAAGACGAGAAGATATCACGCATGCCGATTGAATACGATTATGTAAGCTATTACAATCCGCAAAGCGGCTTTGCGGCATTCCTCATCCCACCCGTACTGATGCTGATTATCCAGCAGACACTGTTTCTTGGCATCGGTATGTCGATGGGCAACCAACGCGAAAAGTGCCTTGCCAACATGCTGCCCAAACGCAAGTGGTACAGACGACCTTTCGACATCGTGGCTGGTAAGACTTTCTTCTACTTTGTGCTTTATCTGCTCATGGCGATATATATGTACACCGCAGTCACTCATTGGTTCCGTCTTCCGGCTCTTGGCGACTATTGGGTGTTCCTGCGTTTCATCATTCCATACATCCTGGCATGCATATTCATGGCGATGGTGCTGTCGGTACTGGTTTACAGGAGGGAGGACTGCATTATGCTGTTCGTGTTCCTTTCCGTACCATTGCTATTCATGTCGGGTATTTCCTGGCCAGGGTCGGAGATTCCTGTGTTTTGGAAATGCGTGTCATGGCTGTTTCCATCCACTTTCGGCATGAACGGCTATTTGCGCATTATGGGCACTGGTGCATCAATAGCCGATGTGCAATACGAATATATCGGACTGTGGTGTCAGGTCGTGGTGTATGCCACATTAGCATGCGCTATGTATCGTTTACGACTGAAAGCATTGGTCAAGAGGCTGTCATTGGCTGACACGCGCAAAAGACTTTATCAAGATAAACAACAACCTAAAACGTAAAATTATGAGACACGAAATTGGAACAAACGCCGGTATTGTCTGGCAAGCAGTAGCGGCAGAAAGCGGGAAGATTGCTTTCGAAGAACTGTTGAAAGCCACGAGGCTCACAAAGTCTCAAGCCCTTCTGGCACTCGGATGGCTGGCGCGTGAGAACAAAGTGTCACTAAATGGCGACAACGGTACGATTGAAGCAGTGGTTTTATATCAAGAGAGATATTTTTAGAATTCATACCTTATCTACCAACACTTGAATGTGTACCCACCGACCTTGATTTGTATTTTCCAAACGACTGGTTGGTGGGTCTTGTTTTTCAAGTTAAAATATGTGTGTCCTACGGGTTCCATGCGCCGTACATCCCAACGCACACGATTGATTAAATAATCTTAATATACATCAGAAAGCAATCCATTTCCTTTGCCGTATATGTCGAAAAGTTGTAGTTTTACAACCGATTACAACATATATTATGAGAAAATCAGATTGTTTAATAGGATGGTTCATGGCGTTGCTTGTCGGCAGTATGGTGCTGACGGGCTGCTCCAAGCAAGCGAGGAAGACAGAAAAAGCACCTGTAAAGGTGGAAACCTTCACCGTAGGCACCAACGCCGAAGGCAAGACAAAAGACTATGTCGGCACCATAGAAGAAAAGACGGGGGCGACACTTAGCTTCGAACTGGGCGGCAACATCACGTCCATACGCGTCGATGAGGGCGACAAGGTGAGCAAAGGACAGGTGCTCGCCACAATCAACCCCACCACACTCACCGAAGCCCACCGCAGCGCGGTAAGCACACTGAACCAGGCGCAAGACGCCTACCGGCGTTTCCTCCCGCTGCACAAGGCGGGTACCATCTCCGACATAAAATGGGTGGAGATAGAAAGCAAACTGGAACAGGCCAAGGCCGCCGAAGCCATAGCCCGGCAACAACTCTCACACACCACCATCGCGGCACCTTTCGACGGAGTGATAGCATCCAAACAGGCCGACATGGGCACATACGTTCTGCCCGGACAACCCGTACTGAAGATTGCAAACGTAACCGCCGTGAACGCAAGGATATCCGTTCCCGAAGCCGAAATCTCACATCTGCACATTGGCGACAAGGTGAAACTAAGCGTAGCGGCACTCGACGGTGCCGTCTTCTACGGCACAATATCGGAAAAAGGCATCGACGCCAACCCCATTTCACACACATACGACATAAAGGTAGGCATTGCAAACACCGGCAGGCGTCTTCTGCCCGGCATGGTGTGCAATGCGCAAATAGCAAGCGGCGACTCAGATTCTGCCAGAATTGTCATCCCTGCCCAAAGCATAGAACTCGATGCCGACAACTCACACTTTGTATGGACAGTAGTCAAGGGCAAAGCCCACCAACAGCACGTTGAGGCAGGTGGCTTCTACAACAACGACATTATAATCCTTTCCGGACTCAACGCTGGCGACCAAGTGATTGTCGGCGGACAGCAGAAAATGTCGGAAGGCATGCAGGTATGCACCGGCAAGAGCGTTGAAAGGTAAAGCAAAGGGAGGATATACAAAATGGAAACAGGCAAGCAGGATTCATCCCTCAGCTATCATATAAAGCGGCGCATAACACGAAAGCCCGACCGCGTAATAAAGCGTTCGTTCATCGAGTCGGCCATGTGCAACCACAACATCGTGATGCTCCTCATAGGCATGCTCGTAGTATTGGGCATGACCGGACTCGCCATCATGCCGAAGCAGGAGATGCCGCAGTTCACGGTGCGCCAGGGAGCATGCGTGGCTGTCTATCCCGGAGCCACATCGGCAGAGGTGGAAGAGCGTGTGGCGAAACCGTTGGAGAACTTCATCTTCGGATACAAGGAGGTGAACAAGAAGAAGACCTACACGCAGAGCAAGGACGGCATGCTGATAGTCTTTCTCGAACTCAACGACAACGTGGAGGACCGCGACGCATTCTGGAGCAAGTTCAAGCACGGTTTGCAGGCGTTCAAGGCCTCGCTGCCGGCAGGAGTAGTCGCCCTGCAAGCCGTGGACGACATTGCCGACACATCAGCCCTGCTCATAACGATGGAGAGCAAGCAGAAGACCTATCGCGAACTGAACACATACATAGACAACCTCAAGGACAGGTTGCGGCGTATCGACGCAATATCCAACCTGCGCACATACGGCTTGCAGAACGAGCAGATAAGCATATATCTCGACCAGAACAAACTGACCAAGTACGGCACGGGGCCGTTCAAGATTCTGAACGAACTGGCACTGCAAGGCTTCACCGCCGTGAGCGGAAACCTCGACACGGGCAGTCTGAACATGCCTATACATGTGGACGACTCGTACAACAACGAGCGCGATGTGGCAGAACAGATAGTTTACTCCGACCCCAAAGGCAATATCGTACGACTTAAAGACATAGCGCGCATCACAAGGGAATACCCCAAGCAGAACAAATACATAGAGAGCAACGGCAACAAATGCGTGCTTCTGTCGATAGAAATGCGACCCGGCAACGACATCGTGAAGATGGGAAAGGACGTACACAAGGCGTTGGAGGACTTTGAACAGACCCTACCCGACGACGTGCGCATCACTACCATCACCGACCAGAGCAAGGTGGTGAGCGAGTCGGTGCTCAACTTCCTGCGCGAACTGCTCATTTCGGTCATCTCAGTGATTGTGGTGGTAGTACTGCTCATGCCGCGACGCGTGGCTGAAGTGTCGGCTCTGAGCATACCTGTCACCATTTTTTCTTCCGTCGGCATATTCTATCTCTTCGGCATGGAACTGAACACCGTGACACTCGCCGCTCTCATCGTAACGCTCGGCATGGTGGTCGACGACTCTGTCGTAATCATCGACAACTACATGGAGAAGCTTGGCCACGGCATGTCGCGCTGGCATGCTGCCATAGCAGCCCCACGCGAATTCTTCATGTCGGTGCTTTCAGCCACACTCAGCATCTCGCTCACCTTCTTTCCATTCCTCATCACCATGCACGGCGACATGGGCGACTTCGTGAAGTCGTTCCCCTGGGCTATGTTCATCATACTTAGCATCTCGCTCACCGTGTCGATTGTACTCACACCTTATCTGCAATATACATTAATACATAAGGGCATCGACACCAAGCCCAAGCCGAATGCACGCAAAAAGCCCCTCGACTATCTGCAGACGGGCTACACATGGCTGCTCAACCGCTGCTTCAACCATCCGTGCGCAACGCTCGCCACAGGTGCGGCACTGGTCGTTACGGGTGCAGTGCTGTTCGTAAAGCAGCCGCAGCGAATGATGCCTGTAGCCGAGCGCAACCAGTTTGCCGTGGAGTTCTATCTCCCTAACGGCACAACCGCAAAGCATACGGCAGAAGTGGCCGACTCCATGGCGCACATATTGCAGCGCGAACCGCTCGTAACATCAGTAACGACATTCATCGGACAGGGCTCGCCGCGCTTCCACACCACTTATGCGCCGCAGATAGGCGGACCAAACTTCGCACAGTTCATAGTAAACACCACAAGCAACGACGCCACGGAGAAGGTGCTCAACAAATATGCCGACAAATACTCCAACCATTTCCCCAACTGCTATGTGCGCTTCAAGCAGATGGACTACAACTCCGCCACCTACCCCATCGAGATAAGGGTGAGCGGCGACAGCATCAGCCATCTGAAGCAGGCGGCAAAGAAGGTGGAGGCGTGCATGCGCCGCATTGAAGGCATCAACCTCGTACGCACCAACTTCGAAGACCCGCTGCCATGCGTAAGGATAACGCCCGACGAGACTGAAGCAAACCGTCTGGGTGTGAACAAGACCATCCTTTCAGCCAACCTTGCCATTCATTTCGGCGACGGTCTGCCGATATCCACCCTTTGGGAGGGCGACTATCCTGTGAAGATGGTGCTGAAGTCGGAAAACGACAGCGACCTCACCAACGAGTACATACCCGTAATGGGCGGCACGACAAGCGTGCCTCTGCGCCAATTGGCAAAGATTGCGCCCGACTGGCAAGACGGAAGTATAGTACGCCGCAACGGAGTCCGCACCATATCCATCATCGGCGAACCGATGCGCGGATACAACGCCGACAAGCTGTCGGCTGAACTTAGGGACGAATTGCAGACACATTGCCCCGACCTCGCTTGGGAGATGGGCGGCATGGTGGAGAAGGATGCCGAGACATTACCGCAGGTGATGTCGGGCGTTATGATTGCCGTATTGATTATTTTCTTCATCCTGCTCTTCCATTTCAAGCGCATCAGCCTGGCTTTGGTGAACCTTTCATCCATGTCGCTCTGCATATTCGGTGCAGCAATAGGTCTGTGCATAACAGGCTACGACGTGAGTCTGACGTGCGTACTCGGCGTAGTGAGTCTCATGGGAATCCTTGTGCGCAACGGCATCATCATGCTCGACTATGCCGAAGAGCTGCGACGCGAGAAGGGACTCTCCGTGCGCGACGCTGCTTTCCAGGCAGGCGAACGCCGCATGCGCCCCATCTTCCTCACATCAGCAGCAGCCTCTGTGGGAGTGTTGCCGATGATGCTCGAGAACAACACGCTATGGTCGCCGATGGGTGCAGTGATATTCTTCGGCACACTCATATCGATGGTGCTCATCGCCACCGTTCTCCCCATACTCTATTGGCTCGTCTTCGACAAGCACGGCAAGTACAGCCTACGAAGGAAAACAGGCGCATAGACAAACCTATTACAGAAAGCGATATACATGAATCAGGCTCGCAATGACTCCATTGCTTGCAAAACTTTAATAACAAACATATATTATGAAAAGATTTTTTATCTACATGATGTTCTTGATGGGAGCAGTTCTCCCGTCGACAGCAAAAGACAGAGCGCAACAGGTAATAGCCCACAGAGGCTACTGGAAGACGGAAGGCTCTGCGCAAAACTCCATCTCCTCACTTCAAAACACCTTCAAGATTGGGGTCTATGGCTCCGAGTTTGATGTCCACATCACCCGCGACGGCGAGGTGGTGGTGTTCCACGACGACGACATTGACGGCATAAAGATAGAGAATGCCAACTATGCCGACATCAAGGACAAGCGACTGAAGAACGGCGAGAGGATTCCTACTCTCAACGAATACCTCATTGCCGCAAAACCTCTCAAAGGCATGAAGCTCATACTCGAAGTGAAAGGCCACATACAGAAGAGCGACGAAGACCGCTGCATTGACGCCACACTGAAAATGGTGAAAGCGGCAGGACTGGAAGATAGAACCGAATACATATCGTTCAGCAAGCACGCCTGCGACTATATCGTAAGCCACGCTCCCAAAGCCAAGGTGTCGTATCTCAACGGCGACCTCTCGCCACGCGAGGCGAAGAAAGCCGGATATGCAGGCATAGACTATGAACAGAACGTGTACAAGAACAACCCGACATGGATAAAGGAAGCCCACAAACTCGGACTTACGACCAATGTCTGGACGGTAAACGATATGGATGCCATCAGATATTTCTTCAAGGAAGGAATCGACTTCGTCACGACAAACGAGCCGGAAAAAGCAAAGGCATTGTAAAATAGGCAAAACGGGAGTTAGCAGAAGTTATCGGAAGTTATCGGAAGTCAATCCGCCTCGGCGGATGGAAGTTATCGGACATTACCACAACTTGCTCAACAAGTGTCACATACGTCCGATAACTTCCATTAACTTCCTTCTAACTTCCGATAACTTCAGTTTCATACTTCCGATAACTTCAGTTTCATACATCCGATAACTTCCATTAACTTCCTTCTAACTTCCGATAACTTCTTTTTCACCACACACCATCCAATCCCCACTGCGTGTCACTGCTTCCTGAACCGTTTGGATACAGCGGAATAGCCACAGCGTTGGCACAGGGGTTCAACGGCAGTGTGGCAGGTAAAACCATTGTAAATGGCAGCGGCTCGTGGTGAGGCAAGGATGTCTGCAAGACTATGCTCAAAGAGATTGCCCACCCCCATGTCGCCGTTATGGTCGAGGCAGCACGGCACCACCGTTCCGTCGGCAAGCACACCAATCTGGTTGCGCAAGGCGTAGCAGAATACTTCCTCTGTGTCTTTGGCGTCGTACTGAAGGTCGGGCCATTCAAACATGTTGTCATTCTCGACATACAGGTTTTCGGCAAGTTTCCAACCGTCATACCTCTCCGTCCAAGGCTGCGGCTGATGCCCGGCAATAAACTTCAGAATCGACTCGTTCATGCTGTTGCGTCCGCCCTCGTTCCAAAGGCGCAACACAACGACACATCCGCGACGGGCCGCTTCACCGGCAAATGTCATCACTTCATCAATATACTGCTTGAGATTTTCCTTGCCGTTACCCTCATGCGAGTGCAGTGATATTTGCAGTTTGTGAGGCAGGGCATCGAGCATGTCGGTGCGTTGCGACAGTAGTGTGCCATTGGTGGTAAGCACAGGGAAGAAGCCCTTGCACCGCGCCGTCAGCACAAACTGCGGCAGCAGAGGATGGAGGAACGGCTCGCCCATGAGGTGGAAATAGAGAAACCGCACCTCACCCACGAGTCGGGAGGTAAGCATGTCGAATTCGTCCATCGTCATCGTGTGCTTCGCCCGCGTTGTCTTAGGGCAGAACACACAATCAAGGTTGCACACATTCGTTATTTCAAGATAGCATCTGGTTATCATGTCCTGGTTCTTTGCGTATCCTACAAAAGTACGCAATTTAAATTGTACAGGCAAAATAAAGACCCTGAACTTTATATATACGCCCGCGTAAGTCTGCTTGCGTTAGATGGCGAAAAAACAATAAAAGCGAAAGAGCCGAGAGAATGTATCACTTGACTCTTTCGCTTTTTATTGCCATGATGCAATTGCAAAATTTCCACGAAAAGTATGCGGCTCTCAGATTTTATTCTTACTTTTGTAATTGTCAGTCTTATGCCTTCGCTGTTGCTGCTGAAACAAATTATCGGGATGCAGCTCGGAGTAGGCATTCCTGTCGCTGCACCGTCTTGCAGAGCGGACGCACGAACTTGAATAAACAAAAAGCCACGATAACCCAATGACCGAAAACAGCTTTTCTGAAATTGTGGAAGTCGGCGACGTCTCGACGACATCACACTTCACCAATATTGAGATTGTCCCCACATCGGGGTTCAGTCTGCTTGCACGGGCTCGTCGGTATGGCAGATGGTGGATGCTGAAAGGCTTGAAACCCGACCGGCGCGACTCTGCATACAGCATGTTCCTCAAGAAGGAGTTCGAAATACTCATGCAGTTGCAGCACAACAATATAGTAGCGGCATCGTCGTTCGAACAGGTGGAGGGCATCGGCTCTTGCATAGTGATGGAGTGGATTGACGGCATTACTCTTGGTGAATGGTGCCGACAGCGGCATACCGTTGTCGAGAAGATGAACATTGTCTGGCAAATAGCCGATGCGCTGCAATACATGCACGGCAAGCAGATTGTGCACCGCGACCTGAAACTTTCCAACATAATTGTGACACGCAACGGCAACAACGTGAAGCTCATCGACTTCGGACTCTCCGACACCGACAGCTACGCCATGCTCAAGCAGCCGGCAGGCACACAAGGCTACACCTCGCCAGAGCAGGCATGTTCTGCCATTACCGACATAAAAAACGACATCTACAGTCTCGGTGTCGTCATGGAACGCCTATGTCTCGGACGCACCTACCGCCCAGTGATAAGGGACTGCAAACTGTCTGCCGACAAACGCCTTGGCAATGTCGAGAGCGTGTGCCGTGCCATACGCTCATGTGAAAGGCGCAGGACACTGCGACGTATGGCGTGCGTCATTCTGTCGCTTGCCGCCATTTCCGTGACTTGTTATTGTATAGATGGCAGCGTGGAGTCCGTAAACACCGACAAACAGCGCATCACACAAACCGGCGCAAACTCTCCTGCGCCGTCTGCGGCAGCCCCTCCGTCCGTGGTTGCCCATGCCACAGTGAAGCCCGTGCAGCATAAAGAGCCTGAGGCGGATGTGAACAAAAGGTTCCTTGCCATAGGACAGAAACACATTGACGATATGTGGAAAGCCTCTGGAGTGGTACATGAGGGAAATCTGATAAAGAAAAGTGAACTCTTCATAAAGTTCGTTGAGGAGAGCAACCGGTACATCACAGATGAGTTTCCGAAGTTGCTCCCTGCGCAGACGGCAGACGGCATGAAGAACGACCTCGTATTTCAACTCTCGCAACACACCAGCGACAAATATGTACGCCCCACAATGAAAGAACTAGATACAGAAAACGCGAAATATCAAGATTCAATATAAGAGCCTTGTTGAAATTTATATGAACCATATTTTAAAACAAAAGATAGAAGAAATGACCGGGCGGAAGATGGCTCTGCCACGCGACTTCGTATGGCTTGCCGAGGCGGTGTTTGCGCGAGTGGGACAAAGAGTGAGTCCGTCCACGCTGCGCCGCTTCTGGGGGTACAACAGCGAAGGCGTGACGGCAAGCAACTACACAAAGGATGTGCTCGCACGCTTCCTCGGCTTCGGCGACTTCGGGCAGTTTGTAGGCAGTCAGGGGCAGGGCGAACTCCAAAGTCAGCTGGTGCTTGGCGACAAGGTGGAGTCGGCCAATCTTTATGAGGGCAAGATGCTGAAACTCTCATGGCTACCCGACCGTACCTGTGTGCTGCGCCACGAAGGTCATGGCAGTTTTGTCGTCGTCCAGTCGGAGAACACGCGCCTCGCCCCCGGCGATACTTTCGAGTGCCAGCTGTTCATTGCCCATGAACCGGCATACCTCAACAACTGGCGGCATGCCGACAATCCTCCCGCAGTCTATGTTATAGGCAAGAAGGACGGCATCATCATTGAGAACCACTTTCTATAATTCGTAAACTTTGGCGTTTTACGCAGCAACTTGAGCAAACAATAGGAGGTCGAGCGTCCCGCTCGACAACACCATCCAGAAAATTCATAATTAAGAATTCATAATTCTTGCAAAGCAAGCGGCAAAGCCGAGCGCATAATTAGCAGACTTGCACAGTATTGTCGAGCGGGACACTCGACCTCCTATTATTTACCTCAATCCTAAAAATTTATTGCCATCGCCCGGTTCTGCCGCTTGGCAACAACTTCTAAATCTTAATTCTCAAATTCTAACTCCTAATTTCTAACTCCTTTCCATCACCCGTTCCACCTCTTCCAGTGGCACGTTAAGCACACGAGATACATAGATAGGAGTTATCTCATCCATTCTACCCGACTGGCGTTCCATACCAATCAGATACTCAATGTTTTTCCTGAGGTCGCCAAGGCTGTTGGAGAATGTAGAAGCGACCTTGTTTTCCGCTTTCTTTGCCTTGAAATCATCCAATGTCTCACTGCCGTCCTCGCCATACTTCCCATCCTTCGCCTCATAGATAACACTCGGTTCCAGCACCTCCACCGTGTGCCAGACTCCGGGCGGAACCACGCAGCCGTAATTGCCCACGACGGGGTCAAGATATATGCGCTCCGTCTCATTCCCGTCGTCGTCGCAGAACACCTCCACCAGTTTGCCACACAAGAGAATCACATTCTCATTGCTATGGGGATGCCGGTGCACCGGCACCACCGTACCCGGCAGCAACGCATTAAGCATACGCTGCGAATTGTCAGCCGAAGAAGTGCGCAAGTCGAAGTTCTGACGCAAGCGAGGATTTTCTACAGCCTGCTCAAAGAGCTTACCTAAAAAGTCTTTATTTATTTCCATAATCCTTCAATGCTTGGCATTATTTCTTTATTGAAGTGAGATACTCCTCATGCAAGTGATAAAATTTCTTCATGAACAAGATGTATGCCACCGCCAATACGGCCAACGCTCCAACCATATACAGCCAATGACAAAGCACGGTGTTGGGACAGAGATATATAAACCCGAGGGATACCGCCAACTGCACTACCATATACAACAATGTCACCTTCACATGTCCTATCCTCAACTCATTGGCCATAATCTGAAACGCGTGCTTCCTGTGCGCTTCGCCCAGGTTCTCATGCAGCATGATGCGGTGGATGATTGTCAGACAGCCATCTACACCATAAACCAAAAGGAATATCAGCCAAGTGACATCCTCTGTCTTGATAATGACATTGCCCAACAGAAACAGCATGACAAACGCAATGCCTATCGACCCCACATCGCCGGCAAAGCATTTCGCCTTGCCTTTCGGCCGGAAGTTGAAGATGCAGAACACCAGTGATGCCAGAGCGGAGGAAACAATCAGGCTCTGTTCCACATAACCGCCATTCGCATTCACGACCGCCAAGGGCAGCATCACCGCCAACGAATAGCCTGCCGTGATTCCGTTGATTCCGTCCATAAAGTTGATTACATTCGTAGCCCCGACATACACGATGAGTGCCAACAACACAACCCACCACATGTCACAGTGCAGAATGCCCAACTGATGGAACGCCAACGCCGCAGCCGCAAACTGAGCCACAAGCCTTACAGAGTCGGGCAGCGAGCGGATGTCGTCCACAAAGCTCACCCCTGCCACCAGCGTCAGTCCTGCCAGAAACCACGGATACTCAAACCCGAAGAACGCGCTCCACACCCATGCGCCTATAAGAAAGATGATACCGCCGCCACGCAGCACCACACTTGAATGCGACGACCGCTCATTAGGTTTGTCAATGATGTCAAACCTGTCGGCAATGCGGAAATACACGAGTTCTGTCACAAGGAGC
>ERZ1023670.192-NODE-192-length-21019-cov-43.568212_pt1 | contig 21019 bp, 14 predicted proteins | sample MGYA00380342_ERZ1023670 | MGnify/ENA primary metagenome ERZ1023670 (study PRJEB33179, sample SAMN07448984) | human gut metagenome | biome: Human-gut; feature: Human associated habitat; material: Faeces | host: Homo sapiens | place: India: Bhopal | collected...
CCGTAGTAAGGTCCCGAGGCAACCACCTCGCCATCGAAGGCGGCATAAATCTCGTCGTTAGGCTTGGTCTTCAAATCCACACCCGAGTGACGGCGGGCACCTCCGTATGGACTGATGACACGGGCATCAGGCAATGGATATGCCCATGCCTTCTCCTCTATCTTCTCCAGATCGAGCAGGAAGGTGTTAGTGATGGTAAACGGGTCGTACACCTCGTCGGGGTCGAGAGTCATGGCGTGATCGCTACGGCTGCTTCCCGATTTCTTATTTGTTTCCTTATCGTTTCTATCATTCTTATCGTTCTTGGAAACGGAGGAATCCTTGCCACCTATCACCGTGATATTGATGCGGCTGCCTATCTTGCGGAACTGCACGGTCTGTCGGCGGAGCTTATGGCTCTTCAGTTCGATGATGGTTTCCGGGTTGATGCGTGCACCATTCACCATGATGGAGAAATCGCAGTAGGTCTCACCCTCCTTGGTACCCACGATGGCGATGGTTTGTCCGGCATCCACATGCTGCCCCACCTTCATCAGGTTCTCGGCATTGTTGGCATACACGGTTTCCAGACCATTGTCGTGACGGATGACGATGACATTACCCATCGACTCGGTTTTGCGCGAGAGTCGCACATAACCATCAAACATCGCCTTGACGGCATCGCCCTTCGAGGTTTCGATGCGCATCACGCTATTGCCATTGGTAAGGCTAGCCTTGCCCACAGGAAGCGGGAAGGAATATTCCTTGGCACGGAATATCTCAAAGTCAACATTGAAGGCTTGACTCTGGGCAAAGAGGCCTGGCGTTGCGATGCTCACCTGCTGTTGCTCGGCGGCAGTAAACTCATTTTTGGCGGGCATGAAACTGCTCAGGGATAGCATCAGCATGCCCGAGACGGCTACAAGCCCCAATCTCTGTCTTAATCTACTCATTATCTCTATCGTTCTAAATCTCTAAATTAACTATAAACTATAAATTATTAACTATAAACCTGTAAATAGAAAAACATCCACTTCTCCCTCTTCGTTCATAGAAAAGACAGAAATGGATGTTATCATGAAAAATCTTGTTTATTTCTCCAGAAGGATGGCAGTATAGATTCTGCCGCTCTCTGTGCCCAACTTGCGAGCAGAGAAATACTCGTCGCTGTGTTTGAAGGTACAGATGCCGCAATCCAGAATATTTTCTTCGGTTACACCACAGTGCAGAAGAATCTGCTTATTGCAGAGTGGCAGATTGATGTGCCACTTCAGGGGCTGAACGATATTACCTTCAGCAGCCAGGCGTTCGCGCTCAGCTGGGTCGGCAGAAAAAGATGCATTAGGGCGCTGCTCTGCAATCTCTTCCATCGGGAAGGCTGCCTGCTCGAATGCCTCGTAAACCTCATCTCCCACTTCAAAACTGTCGAGAGAAATACCAGGACCTATCACTGCCTTCAGCTTCTTGGGATCTGTCTTATAGGCAAAAGCCATCTCCTGAAGAGTCTTGTGAACGATACGAGCCAAGGTCCCTCTCCATCCGGCATGGATGGCGGCGGCAGCATGATGCTCCTCATCATAAAGAAGCACAGGAATGCAATCGGCTGTAGAAACGCCAATGCATACGCCTGCCTGATTGGTCATCAAGGCATCTACCCCTTCAAGTACCATCTTACGGATATTCTCAGGCATGGTAAAAAACTCATCTGCGATATTACGCACCTCTACTCCATGCACCTGATGCGGCATGATGAGATGGGCAGTATCTATGCCCAACTCTGCGGCAAGACGCTTGCGGTTCTCAACTACATGTTCTGCATTATCACCGCAAAACTCATTGATATTAAATTCGCCATAGTTGCCCTGGCTCACACCACCCTTACGGGTAGTAGAGAAAGCCTTGACACCAGAGGCTATATTATATTCCTTGAACATTGAACTTCCAACTTTGAACTTTATGATTACTCATATTCGAAATCATCGAGGTCATCAACGTCCTCGATTTCATCCTCATCGATATATTCCACGATGTCCTCACCTTCAGCTTCCAGTTCCTGCTGGAAGCGGGACATGTCCTTATCACGATGCACGAGGGTATCCTCGGCTGTAATCTCCTGCAGTTTATTGCTCTCAGAGTTCAGTTCCTTCCAGAGCACATCCTTCAAATCCTGAATGCCCTGACCAGTAACAGAAGAAATGAAGACTACAGGAAGGTCGGTAGGAAGAGTATCCTTCAACATCTCGATGAGTTCATCATCCAGAAGATCACACTTGGTGATAGCCAGCACACGGTGCTTATCGAGCATCTCAGGATTGAAATTCTTCAACTCGCCCAACAACACCTCATATTCCTTCTTGATATCATCAGTATCGCCCGGTACCATAAAGAGCAGCAGGGAGTTGCGTTCGATATGGCGCAGGAATCGCAAACCTAAGCCCTTTCCTTCGCTCGCACCCTCGATGATGCCAGGAATGTCGGCCATGACAAAACTCTGGTGATCGCGATAATCAACGATACCCAGTGACGGTTCGAGCGTAGTAAACGGATAGTTGGCAATCTTTGGACGAGCACTGGATACAGCACTCAGCAAGGTAGACTTTCCGGCATTAGGGAAACCTACCAGACCCACATCGGCAAGGAGCTTCAACTCCATGATGATGGTCATCTCCTGCATAGGTTCTCCAGGCTGTGCATAACGAGGCGCCTGATTAGTGGCAGAACGGAACTGGAAATTACCCAATCCACCGCGACCACCCTTGAGAAGCAGCACTTCCTGACCATCGTATGCCACATCGCATACAAACTTGCCGGTCTCGGCATTATACACCACGGTACCGCAAGGCACATCAATATAGATGTCCTTACCATCGGTTCCATGACACTTGTCACGTCCTCCATTGCCACCATGCTCGGCGAAGAAGTGGCGCTGATACTTCAGATGCAGCAAAGTCCAGTAGTTGTGGTTGCCGCGAAGATAGATGCTTCCTCCACGTCCGCCATCGCCACCGTCAGGTCCACCATTCGGTTGGTACTTCACGTGGCGCAGGTGCATGGAGCCTTTACCACCCTTACCAGAGCGGCAGTTAATCTTTACATAATCTACGAAATTGGATTCAGCCATTTATTTTTCCTTTTTAATTGAATGAATAAATCTTCTTTTATTGAACAAAAGATTCTTCTTTTATTTAACGAATAAATCTTCCCCGCAGCCTTGCGGGGAAGATTATTTTATCTTGATTACAAGTTGTCGATTACATTACAAACACGTGCAAAGATCTCATCTACTGTACCGAGACCCTCGATGTGGTGGTGGATACCTTCCTTCTCATACCAGTCGATGAGCGGAGCAGTCTGTGTATGATATACGTTGAGACGCTTCTTGATAGTCTCCTCGTTATCATCAGAACGGCCACTTTCCTTACCACGGTTAATCAAACGAGCCATCAACTCGTCCTCTGGTACTGCCAACTCAATCATGGCAGCAATCTTATGACCGCGCTCAGAGAGCATCTTCTTCAAAGCCTCAGCCTGTGGAGTAGTACGTGGGAAACCATCGAAGATAACACCAGCGTGCTCCTTACCAAAGCTATCGTATACACTTGCGAGGATGTCGATCATCAACTCGTCTGGAATCAACTGACCATTGTCGATAAATCCCTTAGCTGTCTTACCAAGCTCTGTACCATTCTTGATTTCATTACGAAGTACATCACCTGTTGAAATGTGACCGAGACCATACTTCTCAATCATCTTGTCGCTCTGTGTACCTTTACCTGCACCTGGAGCGCCGAAAATTACGATATTTTTCATTTTTACCTTAAATATATATATAAAATTATATGTTGTATTACTCTACAATCGTATAGATGTCGCGGAGGTTTCTGCCTTCCTGATCATAATCCAATCCATATCCTACGATGAAATCGTTAGGAATTTCCATCACGGCATAGTTGATGTCCAAATCAACCTTCAGGTTGCCTGGCTTTACAAGCAAAGAACAAACTTCGATACTAGCCGGATTCTTCTTCTTGAGTTCATCTATCATGTGGACCATGGTAAAACCAGAGTCAACTATGTCTTCTACAATGATGACATCCCGACCTTCCAGGTCCTGGTTGATATCCATGAGTGTCTTCATGCTGCCAGTAGAGGTGGTACCCTCATAGGAAGCATACTTCACAAACGAAATCTCGCTCGGTATCGTAATCATACGCATCAAATCGGCTGCGAAAATAAACGCACCATTCAACACTGCCAGGAATACCGGCTTCTTACCTTCGTAATCCTTGTTGATACGGTCGGCTACGACCTGTACTTTCTTCAGAATCTCAGCTTCAGGAATCGATGTTTTGAAGCTCTTATCCTTGATTTTTACTATGCCCATCGTCTTTAAATATAATATTTTCTGCAAAAATACGAAAAAAACATGAAACATCATGCTTTCATCCACCTTTTTTTAGTACTTTTGCATTTAGAAAGCAATAAATGTCAAGGTTTTTACCCAAACATCATAGTTTTAACATAAATCGAAGTATGAAGATATTTACAAGTGCTCAGATACATGAGCTAGACAAATACACCATTGAGCATGAACCCATCTCATCGCTCAACCTCATGGAACGCGCTGCCAAAGCTTTGACTCGTGCCATCGAGGAAGAATGGACCAACCGTACACCCGTGGTTGTCTTTGCCGGACCTGGCAACAATGGCGGTGATGCCCTCGCTGTTGCCAGACTGCTCAGCGAGGACGGATATCAGGTGAATGTATATCTGTTCAACGTGCACAATAAGCTCTCCGCCGACTGTGCAGCCAACAAGAAAAGGCTCCTGGAAGCAAAAAGAGTGAAATTTACGGAAGTCGTCCTCAACTTCGATCCTCCACAGCTCGAAGCAGGCATGCTTGTGATTGACGGTCTCTTTGGAAGCGGACTGAACAAGCCGCTGGCTGGAGGTTTTGCTGCTATGGTAAAATATATCAACCAGAGTGCTGCCAAGGTGGTAAGTATCGACATACCTACGGGACTGATGACCGAAGATAATTCTTACAACATCCACGCCAACATCATCCGGGCAGACCTGACTCTGACCCTCCAGCAGAAAAAACTGTGCATGATGATGGCAGACAACCAGCAATATCTGGGCCGCCTGAAAGTGCTTGACATCCGTCTATCTACAGAATATATCAAAAATACAGATTGCAGATACAGCATTCTGGAAGAAAAGGATATCAGACTGCTGATGCATCCACGCAATGATTTTGCGCATAAGGGCAACATGGGCAATGCACTCATCATTGCCGGAAGCTACGGTATGTGCGGTGCATCGGTCCTTGCTACCAAGGCTTGTCTGAGAAGCGGCGTAGGCAAAGTGACTACACACACGCCAAAACGCAACTACGAAATCATGCAGATAAGCGTACCGGAAGCGGTACTGCAGATGGATTCAGAAGAAACAATCTTCAGCGAACCGGTAGAAACAGAGAGCTTCCATGCAATGGGCATCGGTCCTGGACTGGGAACCAACGAAACTACCGCTATCGCTCTGATTGCCCAACTGCGCCGTGCCAGTTGCCCGGTTGTCATAGATGCTGATGCCCTGAATATTCTCTCCAGCCATCGCGCCTGGATGCAGCAACTGCCAAAGGACATCATCCTCACACCACATCCTAAAGAACTGGACCGTCTGGCTGGCAATACCAGCAGCAGTTGCAGCGAACGGCTTTTGAAAGCCAGCGAACTGGCAGAGCGCTTACAGGCGTACATTATATTAAAAGGCCACTATTCTGCCCTCTGCCATCCGGATGGAAAGGTAGAATTCTGCTCTACCGGCAACAGCGGCATGGCCACTGCAGGAAGCGGCGATGTACTGACCGGTATCATCACAGCCCTCCTGGCTAGAGGATACAAGCAGGCAGATGCCTGCCGTCTGGGAATGCACCTACACGGTCTGGCTGGTGACCTTGCCGCAAAAGATCTGGGCAAGGAAAGCCTCATTGCCAGTGATATCATACAATATCTGCCAAAGGCATTCCTTAGAATGGAAGACTAAGAATTATAAGAAAATGGCAAAACTTGAAAAACCACAATAATAAAAAAGGGTAAGCCTCTTGTAAGCCTACCCTTTTTTAATATTGCATTATGATTCTACTTTGTATCTTGCTTCATAAAAGCGTTTTTCAAGTTCGCGCTTCAAATCGTCTTTTCGATCCATATTCAGCTTTTTACGGATATGACTACGCTGACTGGTGATATTCGATTCGCTTTTGTTCAATTCTATACAGATTTCCTTCAAGCTCTTACCTTCCAAAACCATTTGGCAAATCTGTCTCTCGCTATTGGTGAGGTCAATACACACCAAATCCCAAGCCTTCTTGCTCTGCTCACTGCTTTTCAACTGTTCTGCGGCACGTTTCAGGATATTCTGCTGCTGTTCGGGTCTCAGTCGGCTCATCAGATTTACCGCCATATCCTTCTCATTCTCCTTCAGGTCGGCAAGCAGATGCAGCGCCTTCTTCTCTTCTTCCCTCAACTGGTTAGGCTGACGGAGTTCCTTGGTGATGACATGATCCATATTATATAACCACACATAGAAAATCATTAAGAATCCAACAAGAATCGCCTTACCACTAAAAAGCAGTACATAGAATTGCGTATGCGAAATAGCTACAGCTACTACAGGCAGCAGAGCAATGGTAAAGCCAATACTGATTTTGTTGAGTAGCTGGCTCTGGGCTGTAATAGCAAGAATAAACATGATGAAGATGTTGCTCATTACACTGAGGTTGTCCTGTTTGGCACCATAACGCAGACATAACATACAGTCAACTGCCAATTTGACGAATACAAGGATATAGAGCATGGAGATGCCGTTCTTAAACACAACCTTGCGAGCTAACACAAGATAGAGTAAAAGTGCGAGTCCGATGGTATGAGCCAGGTTATAGTAAAAGCCTATCCACGCATCCATTATGTAAAATAAAATGAAATGATAGGGAATGATCAATATCTCTATCAGTGACAAGAGGACGAAGGCGATTACCCTGCGGCGATCCACCACTCCACAAAAGTCTGGGCATAAATGATGTTCTAGGCGCATACACCAATCCCAAAGTTTGTTCTTAGCTTTCATTATCTTACTTATTAAGACTATTCTATTTGATTAATACTATTCAGTTTGATTAATACTATCCTGTCCTATCAGGACTTATTACATTCCATTAGAGATTTATATTCATCATAAACCCTTTTGCAGATTTACTATTTTTTCTCTGCTGCAAAAGTACAACTAAAAAATGAAACAGCCCAAGAAATTCAGGGAAAAAGTATCAAAAAAGTGCAAAAAAATGCAGAAAAGGAGCATTTTCAGGGTTTTTCAGTGTTTCATTTGTCCCTTTTTTGCAGGTGATCAGCATTTTTAGGCGCTACTTTTGTTGGAAGCTAAGCAAAAAAGCTCTATATTTGCAATCGAAAAAACAAAGTTCGATTTTTAAAGCACGAACTTTCAACCAACTCACGAAGTTGCTGACAGGCATCTAAGAACAGAGTTATAAAATGGTTAAAGATGATAATAAGTAAAAGATAAGTAAATGATAGGCTAACTATTCTTTAATAAATGAAGTCTAGTTCAAAACCTATTGATAAATAGAATAAAATAAGTATAAGTAAAAGTATAAGTAAAAGATGATGATGCGTTTCTTTAGAGAAACTATTTGTCATTCTTAAATCATTAAAGGATTTTAAGTATGAACAGAAGGATTTTAATTGCGCTACTGGCTGTAAGCAGCTTCATCTGCCCAGCCATCGCTCAGAATGCGGCCTTGAAAACAAACCTCCTTTATGATGCAACCAGCACCATAAATCTCGGTTTTGAATTCGGCCTTTCACCAAAATGGACTTTGGATGTATCCGGCAACTACAACCCTTGGACATTTTCCAAGAACAAGAAATGGCAGCATTGGCTTGTTCAGCCAGAAGCCAGATACTGGTTCTGCAATAAGATGATGGGCTCCTTCATCGGTTTCCACGCTCTTGGAGGTTCTCATAATATTGGTAACGTAGATCTTGATTTCAAGTTCCTAGGTACCGACTTCTCCAAATTGAAAGATTATAGATACGAAGGATGGTTCGTTGGTGCAGGTATTGCATACGGCTATACCTGGGCACTATCTAAGCATTGGAACTTCGAGGCTGAACTCGGAGTGGGATACGTTTATTCAAAAGCGGATAAATACGAATGTCCACAATGCGGTGAGAGACTCGAGAATGACAAGGATCATCACTACGTAGGCCCTACCAAGGCGGCACTCAACCTGGTGTATGTCTTCTAATTCGTGATACATTATTATATTAATAAGTAAAACTGAAGATTATGAACACATATAAGATTTTAACAGAAACACTTGGAGCCGTCGCCATCAGCATTTTGTTTAGCACTCATGCTATCGCACAAGAGCAGGCTGCCAAGGATATGAAAATCCTGAATAAGGAAATCAAGAAGAAAGGTAATAAGGTAAACGTTTATATGGACCTCAACCTAGACCAGGTAAAAGTGGCTAGCAATAAGGGACTCGTCTTTACCCCAATCATCTATAAAGGTGAAGATACGCTAAAGCTCCCGGCTGTGGAGGTAATGGGAAGAAAGAGATTCGTTTACTATGAGCGTACCAAGAAAACTGCTACAGAAAATCCACTCATCGTAGCAAAGCGTGAAAACAAAAAGTCTCAGACTCTCAGATACGCTTACACTACCCCTTACCGCGAATGGATGAAGAACTCCAACTTCGCCATTAGCAATGATGCCTGCGGATGTAACCAGAAGCTACTGGCAGAAAACCTGCTCACCAATAACACAGAGGCACTCACTACTCCTCAGCAGCTCTACCAGGCTTATAGAGAACCTAAGGCAGAGGTTGTGAAGGTAAGACAGGAAAATGGTTCGGCAAGACTCAACTTCCGCATCAATAAGTGGGATATCGTAAAGGAATTGGGTAACAACAGCAATGAGTTGGCTACCATCAAGCAGACGCTCGATCTCGTAAAGAACGACCCTGACGTAACCATCACTTCCATTACGCTTCACGGTTATGCATCACCTGACGGCAACTATGCCAACAACGACAAGCTGTCACGCAACCGTACCCAGGCTCTCAACCAGTATCTGCTGAAGACCTATCCGGTAGACAAGAAGCTCTTCAAGGTAGAATCTACCGCAGAGGATTGGGAAGGAACACTAAAGTACATTGAGAGTCACAACATTCCTCAGAAGGCAGCTGCTCTCAAGATCATCAACAGCAATCTGACTCCTGACCAGAAAGAACAGACGCTCGCAGCCAAGGCTGGTGAGGCATTCCGGTTCCTGATTGACAAGGTTTGGCCAAGCTTGCGCCGCACCGATTACACCATAGAGTACGATGTGAAGGCATTCAACCTCGAGGAGGCACGCAAAGTAATGAATACACGTCCACAGAAGCTCTCTCTTCAGGAGATGTATATGGTAGCAAACAGTTATCCGAAGGGAAGCGAGGAATACAACAATGTATTCGATACCGCTGTCAAGATGTTCCCAGAAGATAAACTCGCTAACCTGAATGCGGCTATTGCTGCCATCGACAGAGGCGACAAGGTGCGCGCAGAGAAATATCTCAAGAAGGCTGGCACCGGTGCCGAAGTAGATAACACCCGTGGTTGTCTCGCCGTTCTTAATGAGGATTACGTAGCTGCCAAGCAGTACTTCCAGAAGGCGGTAGCCGGCGGCTTGAAGGGTGCTCAGGAAAATCTCGACAAGGTGAACAAGATTGTGGAGTAAGAATGAACATGAAGTATAAGTAAAAGAATAAACAATAATATAAACAAAAAAAATAATTTAAGAACTGGAAAAGAAAGAATAGTATTTGATGACCCCGGGCGAAGACAGTGATGAGGTCTGAAAGACCCGTCCATTTCGCAACTCAAAACAAAAATTTGTATAACACTTAATAAGTAAAAGATTATGAAGAAAATGAATTTGCTCGTTATGAGCTTGGTATCAGCAGCAGCGTTATCTTTCTCAAGCTGCAGCAGCAATGATGATTTGACAGGTGGCGCAGGTACACAGTCACAGGTAAAGGGTTTCTATATGACATTGGCCGTACAGACTCCTACAAGCAATGGTACAAGAACCTCTATTGAAAACCCAATACCTACAGAGGATGCTACCGCAGTAGAAGCAGCTGTTAAGAATGGAACTTTCTACTTGGTTGATGCAAATGGAGCCGTTGTATTTAGCAAGACTCTGACTGGACAGGATTGGACAGGAGCTATCAAGGACCAGGCAGGTTCTCAGAAGGATGGTAAGACTACACTTCAGATTCAAGTAGAAAATGTAGCTGCAGGTGCTACCTATAAAGTATATTTCAAGGCAGGTTCAACCAATATGGATACTGTAGAGCCGTTTACTATCACAACAGGTACCAAAAAGACAGGCGTATTTACTGCAGATGGCATTAAACAGACATTCACATCAACAGCAGCTTTTGCTAAGCCATGTGATACAGACAACAACTTCTCTATGTTCAACCAGAATGATGCAACAACCAATGGTAATGGCTATACTGTCACATTCACTGATGCCAACAAGGTTGAGACCACCCCTGCAAAGGTTATGTACAATGAAGTAGAAAGCCCAATCAAGATTGAGCGTGTAACAGCTCGCGTTGATGTTCCTACTAGTACAGAAAACCTTTTGGGTGAATACCCAACAAACGCTTCACAGGCATTGAAGAATGCAATTGACGATGCGAAGAAGAAGGTTACAAAGATTGAATTGGTTCGCTATGCACTCTCTAACGTTACAAATAAGGCATACGTTATGCAGAATTGGAATGTAGCAAATAACGTTTGGAGCCTTGCAATTCCTACAGGCGCAACATTGTCTCAGACAAAGGACGCATTCGGTGAGAAGTATTTGCTCAAGGATGGTGGCTTCAAGGCTTTGAAGGGTGCTAAAAATGACTATATCTTTGAGAACAACATGTCTGACGCAACTGCAATGTACTTCGAGTACAAGGTTACTTTGGATGCAAATCAGTTTAAGAATGCTGCAGGTGAGCTTATGCCAGCTGACTTCCAGGATGGTACATTCTATCGTTACAACAACGTTATCTACACAAGCTTTGAGCAGATCATGAAGGCTTACGAAGATGTTACAGGTCTCTTCGAGGGTAAGACAGCTGCCCAGTTGAAGACAGAATTGGAAAATGCAAAGAAAGTTGAAACAACTGAAGGTGCAAAGGATGTAGAGACCAAGTTGTCAGAATTCCGTGCAAAGTATGGCATCGAGGTGTTCAACGAGGGTAAGACATACTACAAGCAGGTTATTAAAGACAACCAGTTGGACAAGAACGTTATCCAGCGTAACACTATTTACCGCTTGCAGGTTAACAAGATCTTCAACGTAGGTGCACAGGTTCCTAACGGTGAGATTGACAAGAACGGTTTGTTCTACCTCGACGTAACTGTAACAGTTAACCCTTGGGTTCTCAATACACAGGACGTAGAGCTGGGTGACTAATCCCAATCACTTCGCTTAATCGCAGAAACAGAAAAAAATGAATGATCCGGGGATGTATCCCATCCCCCGTTCTCAAGATAATTCTTGAAACAACAATACGCTCAATCTCCCGGGGGCTACCCCACCTCCGGGAGATTTAAAAAGAAAAAGATGATATTGCCGCCAACAGATGGCGGGAAACCCTATCGTGCTGAATCAGCACCACTCAACAAGAAAAAAAAGATGCCGGAGGCTACCCCACTTCTTACGCCCTACGGCACACTAGATATAAGTATAAGTAAAAGAATTAACAAAATACAAACGATATGAAACATTTCATCATCAAAAACGGTTGCAAAGTGGTTTGTATCTCAGCCATCGCACTCTCATCGCTTTCATCATGCATGAAAGACGATTTGACGAATTGTCCTGCACACAAGGTGTCGCTCAAGTTCGATTATACATATAATGTTGAGAACGCTGATGCCTTCTCCCAGGAAGTGAAAAACCTCAACGTCTATGTTTTCGATAAAAACGGTAAATACTTCGATACCTATACGCAGTCTGCCGACAAATTCGAAACGGGTCACAGCATGGACATCACAGACTTACAGGAAGGCAAATACACCTTCGTCTGTCTGGCTCGTGACAAGAAACCAACAGGTAGCAGAGCCGACGGTGACGACGAGATGGAGTTCAGCTTCACCCAACTCACACCAGGTGTTTCTACCATCAACGACCTGCAGGAGGAAATGGGAAAGAAAGACGGAGAAGCTTCGGTCAACAATAAGAAGTTCACCGCTCTCTACACTGCCCAGACATCTCTCGACTTCAGAGGAAACCAAGACACATACGGCAATCTGAGTCTGATGAAATGTACCAAGACCTACCGCATCGTGATGCTTCCATACGATAACGACCAAGAGGGATTCGTTGCAGAAAACTTTGACGTAAGAATCAAGGGTTCGGCAGCTCTCCTCGACTACAAGGGCGACAAGGTAAAGGATGCCAATGGCGTGGAACTGAACAAGCCTATCACCTATGTACCTTACAACGAGAAACTGGTAGTAAACTCCAGCGGTAATACCCAGGTAGAAGGTGAAGAAATCGACAAGGCACTGGTTTACGACCTTTCTTCTTCCAGAATGTTCGAGCGCAAGAACGATGTAAGCACCCGCAACACAGAAAGCACGGAGTACGACGACAAGCGAATCGTAATCACCGACAAGCGCACAGGCAAGGTAATCTTCAACCACTCACTGCCATGGTTCCTCGCTCTCTGCGGCGAGCGCACTGACAAGGGCTGGGAGGATCAGGAATACCTAGACCGTCAGGATCACTACACCCTCGTATTCTACGTTCCTAGTCCTGGTACAGACTACCACATGGATGCAAGAATCAAGGTAAACGGCTGGGTTCTCAATCTGCAGGACACAGACCTCGGAGCCAAATAAGGAAACAGTGCTACCCACACTGTATAGAGAGAAAGAAAAGTATAAGTATAAGTAAAAGATTAAAAAGATGAAACGCTATAACTCAACTTTGACCAAGATGACACGCCGGCTAGGCATGGCTATAGCAGCCTTGCTCATGTTGAGCACAATGGCATCTTGCTCAGACCAAGATTCGCAGGTACCTGCAACTGGCGATGAAGCTTACCTCAACCTGAGCTTCTCTACCGCCAGCACCACGACTTCCAGAGCAGGCGGAGCTGAGAACATCGGAAACGACGAGACTCAGGCTAATCCTAACCAAGAGAGCGACATTCATAACATCAAGGTATGGGTGTTTAAAACAGGAACAGGAGGAGAAGCCAAGCCTATCGCCTACAAGGAAGATACTCCTACTGCTGTTGGCGGTTCCACCGTCAACAGCAAATACACGCTGAACTTGAGATTCTTGCGTAAGATCAACGGTGAAGAACTCAAAAACATCGACCTCTATATTCTGGCAAACTCAGAGAGTACCAATATGGCTGATAAGCTGAATGGCAAGAATCTCCGCAGCATTACCCGAACAGAACTGCAAGGTGTAACCTTCGATAATCCATTCGGCATTACAGCAGAAGGCAAGGCTCAGACTACAGAGGTTCCAAACGGCAAGGGTCTCCCTATTTCCCGTGCCATTACCAATATAGAATTAGCCAATCACGTAGCAGATACAGAGATTGAGGCAAAGGGCAAAGGAATTAAGATTCCTCTGGTTCGCGCCGTTTCCAAGCTTCACTTCTATTTCGCCCGCAAGGCAAATGCCAATACAGAGAATGTAAAGGTAACAAGAATTGAAATAGATGAAAACACCTTCCCTACAGAAAGCTATGTCTTCCCTGATGAAGAGGATTATACCAAGGCAGATGCCAACAAGGCTGCTACAAGCGGAAAGTACGGAACTCCTTCTTATGTTTCTACTCTCCTCAAGCTTGACGGTGTAGAGAATACCGGAATCAAGGAAGTGGAAGACCCTCTGACTTATAAGCGTGGAACAACCGAAACAGCCCAGACTTATATGGACCGCATGAATACGGAAATCGGTGGACATAACTTGAGTTATCTTCGTGAAACCAATAAGCCTATCACAGGTAAGATTTACTATCAGTTGACTGACGGAAGTATCGAAAAATCTCAGGGATTCACCATTCCATCCAGCGGCAATGCTATCCGCAACCGAGAGCTGGTAGTTTACGGCTACTTCCTCAAGGGTGGAGCCCTCTGCCTCGACTGGCAGGTAATGCCTTGGAACAAGGTATCTTCCGAAATCAGCTGGAGCAATGTAAATTGCCAGATGTATGCTTGGCAGACAGGTTCAACCCTGAAACCAAAGGGAGGTGACGCAGAAGGTCTCTACTGTCTGGTAAACTATCCTAGATACAAGGATACAGAACATGAGATATTGGAGGATAAGAAATCAGGAGCAGCCTTCTATATCAAGGTAGATGGTCCTACAGGACTGGTTTGGAAAGCACATCTCACCAACCCTACTGAGTTTGCTTTCAACTATAATAAATCTACCGAAAGCACCAACTGCGTTTCTACAGGCATCGCCCGAAAAGATCCTTATCAGATCAAGGTAGAAGCCGTGAATCCATGGACAACCAATGCTTCATGGGATCAGTTGACTCCTTGGGCAAAAGATAAGGGCAGCAATCCAGTATATACCGACCTCTACGTAACCGTATCGCTGGATGGAATCCATGAATACGAAGTAGAAATCAACCCTGACAATGCAGGAGGTATGTATCAGAAAGGAAGAAAGTTCGCAGGAACCAATACCCGCATCCGCATCTTCCAGCTGCAGGCAACCAAGGGAACTGCCTACGATAAGCTTCAGAGCAATAGTGGACATTATACTAATTATTTAGAATAAGGAGGGCAAACAATGAAAGCAATATCAAAATACTTTGCGATGTGTGCAATCGCCCTCTTAGGGCTTGCAAACACATCTTGCATGAGCGATGATATAGAAAGCACTGCAGCTTGCGACTACAGCGTAGTGCTGGAATATAAAGTAGGCGGTTCTGCTACTGAAACCCGTGCTGCTACCCGTGCTGCAGTAGAGGATGGATCAGAAGATCTCAATGAAAACAAGATTGAGCGCCTCGACCTCTTCGTTTTCGGTACAAATGGATCACGCGTAAAACATGTTACATTTAATTCAGCAGATGTAAAGGGTAGTCCAACTACAGAATACAAGCACAAGGAGTTGACAAGCAAAGAGCTGACTCGTTCTGACATTGACGGCAACGTTCTCTACTTGGTTGCAAACCTAGACAACTGGGGCAACATCAACAACCTGAATGATTTAAAGATTGCCACCATCAATCAGGCAACAAACTTCAAGTACAACCAGAAGCAGTCTGCTTTCGTGATGGATGCCAAGATGCTAGAGAGAGAAGTGACAACAGGAAAGATTCACCTGAAATTCCAGCTGAAGAGAGCGCTTGCCAAGATTCGCCTCAACGTACAAGATGACAAGGGCAAAACAGTAGCTCCTACAGAGTATGCCTGCCAGTTGATCCACTACGCAGCAGATGGTTCTATCCTCGCAGAAGGTACCAGCACCAGCAATGCATTGAATACCGAAGCAGCTGCCAGCAGTAAGGTAACTGCTCCTGCCGTCACACAAGACAACAAGGCTGTGTTCTACTCATACGCTAACAGTTGGATTGACAAGAAAAAGAAGCCGTATGAAGAAGAGCCAATCGATGTCAGCAAGCAGACCTACATCCTGCTCAAGGCAAAATACAATGGCAAGGATTACTTCTACAAGGTGCCGGTTAACAAGCGCCTCTACGAAGACAACGATGCAGCAACAATAGATTGGGCCAAATACGAGCCTCTCTATCGCCTCGACCGCAACACCATCTACGACGTAACAGCCAAGGTGGACAGAGAAGGAGGTGATACTCCTGAGAATCCGGCAGAACTGAATGTCTTACCAACAGTATTGCCTTGGGAAACCGGAGCAAATTACACCTTCAACGATGCTATCTCTATCAAGACCAACATCGAGAAGAATGGCGAGAACAGTAGTAAGATTGCATTCAACAATGCAACATTCGGACCAAAGATTTCATTCACCGAGATGAATACCAATGGCAAGAGCTGGGTGCTCCAGACAGATAGTCCAGACTACGGATTCATTGATGCCGACAAGGTAAATGCTGATGGTTCTTACGATCTGGCTGACGTAATGACCGTGATTACCGGCAACGGTACCACTACAGAGGTTAAGCCTTTCTATGTGGTTCCAAGATCGGTACTCGACTATACCCAGCGTGACAACTATACCTGCCATGTCTATATGGTAGCCTATAGTCCAAATATGAAGGTAATCATCAATGCTCCTTCTGATGGAAGCGAAGGTACAGCCACAGGAACGGGAACGAAGACCGATATGGAATTCACCCAAGTAAAGTAAACTATAAGATATAAACAACAATAAATGACAAACATCATGAAAACGTTGAATATATATAAGAATACGACACTGGCACTTATGGCTCTCACCATGGGATTATCCCTTGTGGGTTGCGCAGAAGACTCTGAGCTCATCTATCAGGGAGCTCAGCAGTTGAGCGTGAAGCCTCTCATCCTTGACAACAAGGTTTCGAGAGCAACTACCGCTTCTGACGCAAACCTCAACGAGGATAAGCTCTATAATTTCAACATCAAGATGTTTGGTGAATATAATGAGTGCAAGGTAGATAAGACTTTCACTGACGGCTTGCAGAGCGGCGAGGAGAAAGTGATTGCTCAAAATAACTGGAAAGTAGATAATGATCTGCAGGAAGGTAATACTTACAGCGTGAAATCTGTGGCTAATGCCACAGGTTCAGGCGATGTGCAGACCGACGAGGATATCTGGAAGCCATACGATGCTACCAGCAACAGCAACAAGATGTTCCTGATGAGTAGCGAGCAAAACTACCAGGTAACCAAGGAACCTACACAGACCATTCCAGTTAATCTGGCTCGTGCTGCTGCCAAGATTGCCCTTACCATTCATGTTGACGTAGAAGGTTATACAGCTGGTCAGGCAAAATGGCAGTTGAAGAACTACAATGCCAAGACTACTATCTTCGGCAGCAATACAGAATCTGAGTTGAAGGATGGTGAAATGGTGGAAACACAGGGTGGAAGTGGCGAATATACCGTAACCACTTACAGCTATGCCACTCAGTGGACAGACGATACCAATGCGCCAGCCATCTACCTCCAAGTTCCTCTTACAGCTGATGGCAATACGGAGATTAACTATTACAAGATTCCTGTCCGTGACCCAAAGGCTACCGGTGAGGATGCCAAGAAGCTGAACCGCAACACCATCTATACCATTGAAGCCAATATCAACAACAAGGGCGGCAGCTCTGAGATTGGTTACATCACTACTGGTAAGGTTGTCTATGATGTTCTCCCTTGGTCGGATGGCGGTACTACTGATATCGATGCCAATACATCATATCTGATGGTGACTCCAAAGGTTGTCTATATGAAGAATGTAGATGAAGATATGAGCGTGACTTATAAGTCTTCCAGCCCAGTGAATATCGTTAGTAAAAAGGTGTACTACATTGATAATGAAGGAAATACAGAAGAGTATTTTCAAGGATATGTAGAAACTGTCTATGAAACAGTTACCTATACAACAACAGAAAAAGTTTGGGTATGGGATTTCTGGCCAATTAAAGGACATAATGAAGACAGAGAAGTAGAAAAGACTGAAAAAAAAGAAGTCCAGTTCAAACCATACCCAACAAAGATAGAATTGCAGAACGAAAAGGATGGAGAAAATCTCGGTGGTAAGATCGTCATTAATTCTCCTATTCCAAAGAATCGCTTCTCCAAGTATATCGTCTTGACATTAAAAAATGCTGAGGGTAAAGAAGCAACTGTAAAATACAAGCAGTCACCTCTGATTGAAACCCAGAACTTCTTCGGAGACTATTCTTCTAGAAGTAAAAGCGGATGGGTATACCGCAAACCTAATGGGGAACGTGTTACAAGAGGGCTGACACCTTCTGATTATGAAGGTGGATATTTGGCAAAATATTACGATGCTGGTTCTGGCAATATCTATAGCTTTGAATATGGTTCAGGTTATAATTTGTCTTTAACAAACAACCGAATGTACATCATACAGGTATCCAGTACGAAAGATAGCAAATATAATATTGCGCATCCAAACATCGATAAAACTACTGGCTATACAAATGACGAAGTCGTATCTCCTGCATTTATGATTGCTTCACAGCTAGGAGCTGTACAATCGGGAACTTTTAATCAAACCACAGCAAAGACGCATTGTGAAACGTATCGGGAAGTAAAGAAAGAGAACGGCAAACAAGTAATATATGATGGTTGGCGCCTCCCAACAAAGACAGAGATACAATTCATTGTTGACTTCCAAAAGGAATCATACAAGAATAATAAAGGTGAGACAAAACAACCAATCAAGCCAGTTTTGGAAGGAGCGAATTATTATACGCTTAACAATAAGACGGTAGCTACCGGTGTTGAGTCTGGTAATGAAGTTTTCGTTCGTTGCGTTCGCGACCTCACCCCTGCAGAGGTTGATGAGTTAGATAAACAAATGAAGTAATAACATTTAAGGAAGTTACGAAATGAAAAAGATAAAGACATATATCGGAATAATGGCAGCGCTGTTAACCATGTTGACAGCCTGCTCCGACAGCATGGTGGACAATGGCGTTCCTTCCAAGAATGAGATAGGCACGTATCAAGCCCACTTCACCATCTCCGTTCCAAACTACTCAAAAGTAGAGAGCAGAGTAGCTAACTTCGCAACCGAAGGCATTGCAAGCGCTAACGATATGAAGCTGCTGTGCTTTGACAAAGATGGTTATTTCCTGGGACTTGCCAAAAATCTGAATATCGAGTCGGTGGCAACCAATGAAATCAAGGATGATGGCGGATCGGACAAGAAGAATATCTCCGCAACGATTCCTACAGGAACCGCCCGCATCCACATCATGGCGAATGCCACTGCAGAAAATACAGTAACTACGGGCAACCAGCCGATTGATTTCAACAAGTCTGCTGAATGGATTGGAAGACATGAGAACAATCTCATGACCAGCTTCGATAACAGAAACAACAATCAGCAGCACGACAAGATGGTATATTGGGGTTATGTCAAGAAGAATACTCCTGAAGAAATGACAGAATTCCTCACCAAGGATGTAGTGGCAAACAATGTGATCCATCTGCTCCGCAACCGTGCCAAGATTGAAGTAAAATGGGAAGATACAAACATCCAAAACATCAGATATGCACTGGGCAACGTGATGCAGCATGGTACGGTAGCTCCTTTCAATAGAGAGCAGACAAAACTGACTTTCCCTGAAACCAATATGCTGACAGATGCAGCTGCGTGGAAAGCAGAATGCACCTACATTACTCCATCGCTGGACCCAACAAGATGGCCTTCTGAAGGACAGAAATTCTCCGTAGGAAATGAAGAGATGTGGCCAAACAGCAGCAACCTGCCTATGCAATATACATTTGAGCAGGAAAACTCTTTGGAAAAGCCACTCAAGGTGATCATGGAAGTGACATACAAGGGCGGAGAAACAAAATGGTTCCAGGTTCTGCTCCAGAACGAGGGTGTTCAGATTCCTGTCAAGAGAAACCATCTCTACCGAATCAACATCAAGAGATTGGGCAAGAATCTGGGTTACACAAACTCTTCTATGGCATACGATGGTACTCCAGCCAACAATCCATGGATTACGGTAGAAGACATCATTCAGGAAATTTCTGATGGTACTTACACGATGAACATCGTAAATGGTACTTACCAGATGTTGACACAGGAATCTGCAAACAGCAAGCAGGTCATCGACTTTGAATACACGGGTGAGGCTTCTCAAACTGCAGCCGACTTCGATGTTTCCTGGACAGAGAACAAGAACTTCACGAAGCTGGAAGATGGAAAGCTTCCTGTACCTACAGTACAGTATGACGCAGCAACCGGTAAGGGAACCATCACATACAAGATTGGTGACATCAGTGCCGGTGAATGTAAGACTGCCACCATCAAGCTGGTAGATAAAAAGCATGGATTGACTAGAAACATCCATCTCTACAGTATCAGCAATGTGGACTTCCAATTCCCATCTACCTTTACAATGGGTAAGGAGGTAACTTCAGAAGCCAAACTGACCTTCACAATTCCAAGTTACTATCCTAAGGAGTTGTTGCCAATAGAAATTGAGATTGCATCCAACGATGTGAACCCAATAGGCAGCGATGTAAAGGTAGCTTCTACAGCAGAGATTGATGGAGGCGCTGGCTGGAACTGTTGGTTCGTCACCAAGTATGAAGATCCAAATGTGATCGGAAATACTCAAACCATCACTATGAAGAATGTACGTGCCGTAACAGGTACTAAAGGTACGTTCTTCGTCAAGGCTAAGCACTACAATGGCAACAAGCCTTTACAGGTGAACATAAAATACCAATAAGTAGTGAGCAAAAATACTTAAGTTTAGAAAATATATATCAGTAAGAGGGAAGGAAGTTGCGAAAACTTCCTCCCCCTAATTAGTATAGAACATTATTATCATTTACTATTATACAAAGAATGCGGAAACAAGACTAGACTGGTCGTTGGAATTTTAGTTGCCGAGGTGATCTCGCCCTCTAAGATTCCACGACATTTTTTGCCCATAAAGGATTACTCTCCACAGTCCATAGTACAATCGGGAAGGTTTTCACGAAGTAAAAAATCGCATAACAACTGGCTAACGCTTGCACGAAAGTACTTTCAAAATGCAACGAAAGTACTTACGAGGCGTAAAGCGGCTTATATCGTTTATTGCCTCACTATGGCACAACATTGCCCCTTACTAGGGCAATAATCTGCCATTACTGGGGCCATAATCTGCCATTGCCAGGCACAAAACGATATGTCCGGAGGTTGTAAAACAACCACTCTCTATTTTACTCTTCACTCTTCACCAAATCGGCTGAAACCCCGATAAACACTGGGGTTG
>ERZ1023670.193-NODE-193-length-21008-cov-19.570658_pt1 | contig 21008 bp, 19 predicted proteins | sample MGYA00380342_ERZ1023670 | MGnify/ENA primary metagenome ERZ1023670 (study PRJEB33179, sample SAMN07448984) | human gut metagenome | biome: Human-gut; feature: Human associated habitat; material: Faeces | host: Homo sapiens | place: India: Bhopal | collected...
CTTTGTCTTTGTGAGAGTTGAGGACAAAAATCTTAATGAAATCCGCTTCCGCTCCGATGTTTATAAGATGCTTTCGGAACCAGGCAAAAGTGCCCCATATGCTATCCCTGATACCAAATTCGACAATTTCAGCGAGCGAGAGTTTGAAGAAAAGGTTGCCCCACATGTTACTATGTTGATAAAACAGATGAGGTGAAGGAGTGTGCTTAGCAATCCTTCACCCTAAAAGATAATGCAAACGAGCGCAATGAAAGCTGGCTTTCAAATTGCCGAGTGCAGTTTATCTTCTGCAAAACGATACAATAATCACTTTTTTCAAAATTGTTATGTGTGTAACTGCTTGTAAAATAGTGGGGACGCTGTAATGGTGATATACATCCCTCTTCGTGGTTATTTCTTACGATGTAATACATTCGATGAAAAATAGGTTTTCCCCTTATGGGATGGTCATAAAAACTATCGGTTATGCAACAAATAATAGATATAGTACAAAGACTGATGGAAGAACTGGATGTTACAGTCTTAGGTCTTTTATGTGGTGCTTTCTCTTTTATTCTTGGAGTTATTATCTCACAGTATAAATTAGAGGAATGCTTTCATCACAGAAGGGTATGGTCTAGGCTTGCTGTGTCTCTAGGCTTACTGATCTTAGCTGTATGCATGAATTCCTATGTTGAGGCTACTTTGGTATTTTTATTGCTCGTTTGTTTGACAATTTTCCTACCACTTCCCCATGAATTACTCATCATATATTATTATAAATCCCATCTTGACGATCTGGATAAGGGAAAGTATCGTGGTTGGCTTGTTACTACAAGTGCAAAACTGCGTTTCTATGCATTAAGAATAAAGGCTTGCCATGACGAGGTCGACAGGCAAAATGTCCAGGTGGAATTTCTTGATGAAGCAAAGAAATGGGATTTATTTGATTATGAGTATAAGCAATATTACTTACCCCATCTCGATGTTTTGTTCAAAATAGGAGCGGTTAAGGCTTTTGAGTCTGAATGTGTGCGTTTATCCAGATTCAAAGACAATAGCTATATGTTGTGTTTCCAGACATACTTGGCACATAATGCTTTTGACTATGAAAAAATGGTAGAGTATGAGTCCAAGAACACCGATACATCTGATGAGGCTCAGCTAGTTTCGCTCCTTAACCTACTATGTGCATATGAGGCTTCTGGAGAGAAAGAAAAGATGAAGCCTATAGTTGCAAAATTACTTGAGTATAAGAAAAAAGGGATAATTCATATTGAAATGTACCGAGATTTGATGCATTATTATGATGAGATTTTATGCGATAAGGTTGCTGGAGATAGACTTGCTGATGAAATTGTGAAAATGAAGTTGGCAAGATTTGGTGATTTTCTAAATCTTTTAGATGTAGCTTTTATGCATTATAGAAGAGAAGGCAATCAGACCAAGATAAATACCCTGTTGGATAAAATTCTGTCAGATAATGATTTGATGCAGCATGGTGAGAATCAATTGATAACAAGGATAAAACTGATGTATGTTATTTTTGATAATGGATATAAATGGCAGGAATATTCCCTCAAGCTGTTTTTCGATAGGGAAAGATATCTGAAATGTAGCTATCGGGTTGGAGCTTTATTCGTCAAGGAATCCCTTCGATTGATACGGGATGTTAATGCATTGACGGGAAAAGGGCTTCAGCAGAATTTGTTGTCAGATATGTTTGTAGATTTCAGTCGAAATTGTGAACGCTACTTATCGGAAATTGATTCGGATTTAGCTACATTGGATGAGCGATTTCTGTATAGGTACATAAGTTTATTGATGTTGAAACAGGAATTATTAAAATTTATGGCTGATGATGATCTTGTTCTTGTGCGGAAGAATAATGATGAGATATTTGAAAGAATTAGGGCTAGATGTGAGCACAATGGTAATCAAAGGGAATTGCTTCATTTCTTAGTGGTTCAGATTGATGATATTCTTTCTATGAATAAGCAGATTCTTGATTATGTGTCTGCTAATAAGCAATTTACCTTATCTCAGAAATTTATTGATTATAAAAGTCATTGGGATGCCTATTTTAATTATGCAGAGAATCTGATATGTGATGTAGTTAAGATTTTGCAGTCTAGAAATTATGACAAGTCGTTAGCTTACTATGTCCTCTATACAGCCTATTTTTATAATTTGATAGGTAATGACAAGCGTAGTGTATTTTTCCTTTCTCAATTTGAGAGATATGGAGTAGATTTAAAAAACTGGACAGTGCCTATACAGGATTTGTATGCCAAAATAGCGATAAGTAAGACAAGTAAAATTTAATATTAAAACATAAACATCGAATATAATGTTTAATCTCAGTAAATTCATAGGTCAGTATGTGACCAAGCGTGAAACAAGTATAATATTATGAGTGAAGAACAATACAATGAATTTCTGAAAGCCTATACCAAGGAAGCTTTGGCAAGCATGATAAAGGCTAATATACGCAGTAGGTTTCCCGAACCTTATGCAAGTATGTATTGCCAGCAGTTTGATAATTTCAAGACCGTTGCAGATTTCTTTGAATTTGCAGCAAAGTTAATGAGAAGATAATAACATATTTATAACTAGTCTTTGCTTTTTGCTGATCCATGTAAATAAGGCTTAAGATTAGGTATAGAAAGCCCAGCATCAAGGCGGTCCCATCCCGCACAATATGGCGTAGACCTTTGATGGTCCGCCAACCTTATAGCGTAGCGGTTCCGAGCACCGAGTAGGGCGGTTTCCCTCTTCTTCCCTGAGGGGAGAAGACCGAGATGAGAGGTGGAGCCTTCTTTAATGGTAAAGAAGGACGGGATGATTTTAGAAATCTTTATTATTTAAAGAACAAGATTTATGCACGATATCCAAATTATAATCATGGCCGGCGGCGTAGGCAGCCGCTTCTGGCCAATGTCAACCCCCGATTACCCAAAGCAGTTCATAGATGTGATGGGTGTGGGTCGTTCCCTCATTCAGTTGACAGTAGATAGATTGAAGCCAATCTGTCCTGTCGAGAACATGTGGGTAGTGACAAACGAGAAATACATTCGCATTGTCAAGGAGCAAATCCCTGACATGCCAGTAGATAACATATTAGCAGAGCCGGAAGCTCGCAATACCGCTCCATGTATTGCTTATGCCTGCTGGAAAATCCAGAAGAATCATCCTGATGCCAACATCGTGGTGACACCATCCGATGCCCTGGTCATCAATACCTCGGAGTATCAGCGAGTGCTCAGCAAGGCATTGAGCTATACTTCCGATAAGAACGCCATCGTTACCATAGGTATTAAGCCAAGCCGCCCAGAAACAGGCTATGGCTATATAGCCTCAGCAGAGCCAACATCCGTAGATGAAATCTACAAGGTAGAGGCTTTCAAGGAAAAGCCAAACCTGGAGACAGCCGAGCAATATCTTGCTGCCGGCAATTACTATTGGAATGCCGGAATCTTCGTATGGAACATTGATACCATCAGCAAGGCAATCCGAACCTTCCAGCCAAATCTTGCCAACATCATGGACGAGATGGCACCTTCTTTCTATACTGAACAGGAGAAAGAGGTGGTCGGCAAACTCTTCCCAACCTGCGAGAAGATAAGCATTGACTATGCTGTGATGGAGAAGTCGAAGGAAATCTATACCCTGCCAGCCGAGTTTAGCTGGAGCGACTTAGGCAGCTGGGGCAGCCTCCGTACCTTGCTTTCACAAGATGAGGCTGGTAATGCCAAGGTCGGCAAGGACATCCGCTTGTATGAATGCAAGAACTGTGTGGTTCATGCAGCCGATGAAAGCAAGGTGGTGGTTCAAGGCTTGGATGGCTATATCGTAGCCGAGAAGAATGGACAACTGCTTGTTTGCTCATTGAAAGAAGAACAGAGAATTAAAGAATTTGGAAAATAATTTATGTCAAATCAAACATCAGATAATAATAAGCGGATAGCTAAGAATACATTATTGTTGTATTTCCGCATGATTCTCATCATGCTTGTTACTCTCTACACATCGAGGGTTGTATTGGCTCAGTTAGGAATCAAGGATTATGGTATTTATAATGTTGTTGGAGGTGTAGTAACTATGTTCGCATTCCTTAACAACTGTATGACTACTTCCACCCAGCGATTTATGACATTTGAGTTGGGTAAGGGAAACTTACAGAAATTGAAAAATGTATTTGCGTCATCTTTAAACATTCACATCGGTATTGCTTTAGCCGTGGTTCTCTTGGCGGAGACAGTAGGACTTTGGTTTGTAAATTACAAACTGGTTATACCTGCTGATAGATTGGTTGCTGCTAATTGGGTGTTCCAATTTGCAATCCTTTCCTTTTGTGTAAACGTCATTCAGGTACCATATAATGCAGTACTCATTGCTCATGAAAAGATGAGTGTATATGCATATATCAGTATAATTGAGGCTTTTTTGAAGTTAGGTATCGTATATCTTTTGAGTATAAGTCCGGTGGATAAACTGATAGCTTATGGTGTTTTGATCTTTGTTGTGCAATTTTTGATACGATGTATCTATCAAGTGTATTGTCATAGACATTATGAGGAAAGCCGATTCCGATTGTTTTGGGATAAAGAACTATATCGGGAGATGTCTGGATTTGCAGGATGGAATCTCTTTGGCAGCTTGGCATGGATGTTGAGAGACCAAGGATTGAACATCATATTAAATCTTTTCTTTGGTCCTGTCGTCAATGCAGCAAGAGGAGTCGCTACACAAGTATCTGGAGCAGTGATGAATTTCATTTCAAATTTCCAGGTTGCATTGAATCCACAAATAACCAAGAATTACGCAAATGGAAATATGCAAGAGATGGAGAAACTTACCTATTTGGGTATCAAGTTCTCTTATATCATTCTCTTTTTCTTAGCGTTCCCTTTGTCGCTGAACATTAACTATGTATTGCGCCTTTGGTTGGTAGAAGTACCGGATTATACAGCTTTATTTATTATCTTGATAATGATAGATTCCATGGTTGGTAATTTGTTTGGTGTTCCATTGATGACTTCTTTGTCTGCAACTGGTAAGATAAGAAATTATCAAATTGTAGTGAGTTTCATCATATTATTAATAGTACCAGTTGGATATATAGCCTTGCGATTAGGTTGCGATGCCCCTTCTGTATTCTATATCACGATAATATTTTCAGGTATTTCTGGATTCGCTCGTTTTCTCTTCTGCCGTAAACAAATAGGCTACTCTTTGAGAGCAATGACTAAGGGTGTATTGTTTCCTGTTCTTAGTATGACAGTGGTAGCATTGCCGCTTCCTATATTCGCCAAGTTAGTGTATTTCAAAACTGATACGTTTATGAATTTTCTTCTCCTTTGTCTCATATCCATAGTTATGACATTTGTTTCTGCATGGTTTGTGGGATTAAATGCAACAGAGAAGGGCAAATTGTTATCAATCATAAAAAATAAGATTCATAAGAGATGAAGTTGATTTGTGATAAGAAAGCATGTACGGGATGTGGCTTGTGTGCCGCTAGATGTCCCAAGCATTGTATAGAAATGAAACCTGGTTTTCTTGGGCATTTGTATCCTGAGATTGACCAAGATAAATGTATAGACTGCAAACTGTGTCAGAAAGGCTGTCCTTCATTACAAGATATAGATAGTTCTTATCCAAAGAAAGCCTTTGCAGCATGGTCAAAGGATGAAGTGGATTATGTGACGAGCACATCCGGAGGAGCAGCATCTGTAATGTCTCAATATGTAATATCTCAGGGAGGTGTGGTATATGGATGCTCAGTTCTTCCAAATATTCAGATTGCTCATATACGAGTGGACAATCTGGAGGCTCTTCATTTGCTAAAGGGATCGAAATATGTGCAAAGCCAGATAGTGGGCATTATTCCACAGTTGCGTAAGGACGTTAAAGACGGTCTTATGGTATTGTTTATCGGAACACCATGTCAAGTTGCAGCCATTAAGCAACTGTATAAAACCATCCCAGATAATCTGTACCTTGTTGACATCATCTGTCACGGTACTCCATCCAACAAATTCTTAAAGGATTATATCCAAAAGGATTTAAAGATTGATGCAGCAAGGGTGACAAACATAAAGTTCAGATTACCTAATGCTTATAGTTTGTGTGTCTTTGAGAAGGATAAACTTTTGTATAAATCTAATAACCTATGGACACATCGTTATGAAGATTTATATATGGATACGTTCATTGATGGCTGTACTTCTCGTTTTAGTTGTAACACCTGTCACTATGCCAAACCGGAACGTATATCAGATATAACAATAGGTGATTTTTGGGGATTGGGAAATGAGGTTTCAGATAAAGAAATTCCAGAACATAAGAATGGTATTTCTTGTGCTTTGCCAATCACAGAGAAGGGAATGCAGCTTGTTGAGGCGATTCGTCATAGTTTAAATATCTATGAACGTCCCGTAACTGAGGCCATCAATGGAAATGATCAACTTCGTCATCCAAAGGAAGAGAATTTTAGAATAATACTATTTAAGAGTATTTCGTCTATTATTGGACTCAGAAATGCATACATATTCTGTATGATAGATAAAATTATAAAAAGGAGAATAGGTAAAATAATAAAAAAACTATAAGACAATATGAATTTCGACTATTCAAATAGACAACTCAAATGTGGAATTGTCACCTTTCATTCTGCTCATAATTATGGCTCAGTTCTTCAAGCGTATGCTATGGTTATGACAATGAAAAAGCTGGGGACAAATGCGGAGCTGATAGATTTTCGCCATCCACATACCACAGATGCATACGAGTGGAAACTTTGGACTCCTTATAAAAATTGGCGATGGAATATAAAGGATATTTTCCTTCGTGGAATTATGGGCATCGGAAAGAAAAGAGAGAAAGTGTTCAAAGATTTTATCGAATGTAAACTTCCGAAATCGGAGCAAATTAATAATAGGAATGATATTCCGTCAACTAAATATGATGTTTTGATTTGCGGTTCAGACCAGATATGGAATCCTATTTCCACAGGAGAGAACGATCCTATTTATTTTCTTGATTTTGGAGAAACAAATTGCAAATTTTCCTATGCGGCAAGTGCTGGTAGTTGCAAGTTCCCTCAGAAAGAGCATGACAAGTATTTAGGTTTCTTTAAGAAGATGAAATCTATTGGTGTCAGAGAAATATTTCTCAAAGAGTATTTAAAAGAAGAATTTGGAATTGACTCAGTTGTAAATCCCGATCCAACACTTTTGTTGAACATAAATGAATGGGAAAGTATAGAGAAAACATATCCTAATTTACCTGAAAAATATTTATTGGTATATACCCTTTCTAAGGTTGATGAGACTTTGGCCTTTGCCCGTGAGATAGGAACAAAGTTAGGCTTGCCTGTGGTACAAATCTGTAATACACGTGGACAAAAGGGTGAATCCAAAAAGAATGTTGATTTTAATCTTATGGATGCTTCTCCTCAACAATTTCTTTGGTTGTTTCATCATGCTAACTTTATTGTTACTAATACATTTCATGGCAATATGTTTTCTGTAATCTTCAGAAAACCGTTTGTTCATTATGATGTTAATGGGAACGATTCTCGTATCACCACTTTCCATAATGCTATCGGATTAAAGATGACGAGAATGATTAAAAATGTGAATGCACTGAAAGAACGAGATATTAATTATGATTTGATAGAATGTAAGATTGAGGCTTATGCAAATAAAGGAATTCAATATATAAAGAATAATTTAGGTTAATATGAATGAAAGAAAAAAAATAAATGTGGGTGTTATTTGCAAAGAAAATCCGTATGACCGCCGACCACAAAGTGGAACTATATTTCAAGTATTCAAGGCTTTGAGCCGACAAAATGACTTGAATGTATTTTGGATTCCTTTCAATGACAGCTTCCTTTCAAAATTTTGGCTGAATTTCCAAAAGTTAATATCCAAAGCATTACGCATTACTATGCCTGGTGACAGAAGTCCGCTGTATATCCGTTTGAAAGAATATTCCATTGACAAAGAAATGCTTTCAAAAGCTGATGTATTGTATTGCCCTTTTACACAACTTATCTCAGTGGAAAAGCCTACCGTATATATGTCTGATGCATTGTACCATTCGATGATTAATTATTATTGGGAAGCGGACGTTGAGGCAAGGTCAGTGAAAATAGGAGACAGAACTCAACAATTGGTTTTAGACCATGCAACGAAAATTGTTCTTCCTAGTCAATGGGCTATTGATTCTGCACTTGGCTATTATCATCAATCTCAGAATAAGGTTTCATTGGCAGAATACGGGCCTAATATTGATGAGAAAGATATTGTGCCCCATAGATGGAGCTATGATGAACATCTTCACATCTTGTTTTTGGGCGTTGATTGGCAGCGAAAGGGCGGTATTAAGGCAGTTGAGGCATGTCGGTGGCTCAATGAAAATGGAGTGAAATCAACTTTACATATAGTTGGAACGCCAAATTTAGATGAGAGAATTAAGAAACTTGATTATGTAAATTATATAGGCTTTCTTAATAAGAATGACAGAAAGCAATATGAATGCCTTAAAGGTGTTATTGCTCAGTGTCACTGTATGTTACTTCCAACGGAGGCTGAGTGTGCAGGAATAGCTTTTTGTGAATCTACTGCCAATGGACTGCCTTGTTTTTCGTACCATACGGGAGGTATTCCAAACTATGTATTGAATGGTAAAAATGGATATTTACTTTCGATGTCAGCAAGTGGTGAGGATTTTGGAAAGAAAATCAAGGATTGTTTGGTAAGTGGCGAGTTAGAACGTATGTCAAAAACTTGTTTGGATGTTTATAACACAGTGTTGAATTGGAATGTTTGGGCTAGAAAAACAGCAAAAGCATTAGTTCAGGCAATAAATGAATATGGTAATCCGATTCTTATGGAAAAAAATAAATTTTAGATATTTATGAAACTTCTATTTTTCTTACTCTTTGCTACCATTAATAAATGCTGCAGAAAAATAAAATCTCAGTATTATCAATTTTATAACCTTCAAAATCTAAAATGGAAAGGAGCTAAAATAGGCAACCATCCTACTATAGAAGGTAAGACAGCTATATCTATAACCAGTGGTGGTTCTCTTCAAATTGGTGATAATTTTATATGTCGTTCTGGATTTGGAAGACATATATTAGGAGGAGAATATAGTAGCTTTAATATTAATTCGGGGGGGGTAATAATTGGTAATAATTCTGGTATAAGTGCCACTAACATTAATTGCAATGTGTCTGTAATAATCGGGTCTCATGTATTAATCGGTGCAGGCTGCCTGATAACAGATAGTAATCATCATTCTATAAATTGGCGACAACGTTGTATTGAAGGAGACTCCAATGTCAAAAGTGCTCCAATTACTATTTGCGATTATGTTTTTATAGGAGCAAGGAGTATAATCCTTAAAGGTGTTACGATAGGTGAAAAAAGTATCATTGCCGCAGGAAGTGTGGTTGTTACTGATATTCCTGCCAATTGTATAGCTGGTGGTAATCCTTGTAAAGTTATTAAATTTTTTAAATAGATTATGATAGGAATCATATTATTGCTAATCGCAATTATATTATATTTTCGTCCTAGGTATCGATACTTTTCATATTTCCTTTATTTGAGTTTTATGATGGGAACGTGGGGAGGAGGATTTGGACTTTGGACGGATGAAATAATGGGACTTAAAAACGGAGATTGTGCCATTATATATACCTTTGTAGTAAGTTTGTATTTGGTTTCTCAAAACAAATGGAAAATCCCATATATTCAAGGACGTTTTGTTCTGATAATTTTATTGCTTTTTATTTTAGCCAGTATATGCTTCTCGTATTTGTACTATGGATTGAGCCTTTATTTAATACTGCAAGGAGGAAGAAGCTGGCTTCTGTTGTTCTCTATCCCAGTATTGTTGCGTGCAACCCCTATAGAGGTCTGGAAAGTTATGAGGCTGCTCTTTTGGATATGTTTGATTACCAGTGTTCTATACATATTACAGGTGTTGGTCGTAAAAGGTCCAATAATGCCATATCCAGGAAAGCCAGGCATTGACCCTTCTACAGGATTAGTACGAATGCATAATCCACCAGCTAACCTTGTTGTATTTTTAACTATGGCTTTTTTGTGTCCTGCATTTCTGCCAAAGAAACTTAACTTAAATTTGGTAAAGGGTATTTTCCTTGTTGCTTTAATATGCAATTTAGGTCGTACAGCTATTGCGACAGGAATATTCATGGTATTATTGGCCTTGTTGATGAATGGCAGTTTCAAGAAAATAGGAGGAGCAATTATTATAATTGGCATTTTGACATTACCTTTTGTAGGAACAATTAGCAATCGTTTTGAAGAGGGTGGCACGTCTAATGACTTCGAAGAAATATTGAAAGGTAATTTTGATGATAATTATGTAAATGAAGGCGATGCAACCATGCTTTATCGCTTTGCTTGGTGTTATGAGCGTGCAGACTATTTAGCAAGTCGGCCTATTGGTGAGCAAATCTTTGGAATGGGACTGTGTTCCGATTCACAAGATTGGGTAACTAAAAGATATAATTTTAAACTAGGATTACCGAATAGAGAAATGAGAAGACCATATCAATTAATAACGCCAGATATTTCTTTCGGAAACATGATTACAGGATTAGGATTCGTTGGAACTATTATCTATCTGGTATTTTGTTTTTATTTAGTCCTTTATTTCTGGAAACGTAAAAAATGCAATATTTTATTTCTTTTGATGAGCGCTTATACATTAATACTGATAGTTGCGGCATTTGCAGGTTCTAATCTTTCAGAAGTCAGAACGTTCAGTTTGATGTTCTTCATTATGTCCTTAGCGTTTCATCCTTACGGGAAAGGGCTTATGGCGTTTGATAAGACAAAAATAAAATAAAAACATAATAAAATAAATGAAAATAGTACATATAGAATCAGGTCTGGGCAACCAGATGCTTAGTTACTGTGAATACTTAGCTTTAAAGAGCCTTCATCCCGACGAGGATATATACATAGAGACGATGATATACAACATTCCCGAATGTAACGAGGTCATTAAGCAATGGAATGGTTATGAGCTGAAGCGTATCTTCGGGATTGATGCTCCTAACATCAAAGAGCGATTTACGGAAGAGCAGTGGAGGCAAATCATGAACGAGGTGCATGTCTCGGAGTTTTGGGACAAAAACTGGAACTATCCAGTATATATCACATACGCTTTGCGCAATGCAGGTCTTGATATCCGAAACATACGCGGTGACTTCGAGCTGAAGGTAGCAACACGCAACCTCAATATGAAGGTGGAATACAAGCCAACGTTGAAGGAAAGGTTGATAGATTCACCGGTGGGAGACTGGTTCAAACGCACCTACCGCACTATCCGCAAGCAGCATTTTATCGCCCGTGACAGCGAGTATCAATATGTGTTCTACAACGGAAGCGGCAATGTCTTTACAGGACAACGACTTTCGCTGAAAAGAATCGGGAGCGGTATGGAGCGGATAGAGAAGGAAGTAAGGGAGGTTTTCACTTTTCCGGAGTTCAAGGACTCTCAGAACAAGGAAATGGCAGCCTTCCTTGATGGTTGCAATGCCGTTGCCATCCATGCTCGACGTGGCGATATGCTCGGCTGCAATGGTTATTGTTATAAGTTCGGTTATTTCAAGCGAGCTATCAGTCATATCAAGAAGAAGGTGGAGAATCCTGTGTTCGTTTTCTTCTGCGACCCAGGGAGCGTGGAATGGTGTAAGCAGAATGCCCAAATTTTCAATCTCGACTTTGCGAAAGACAAGGTGTATTTCGTGGATTGGAATAAGGGAGAGGAAAGCTTCCGTGACATGCAGCTTATGGCGCACTGCAAGCACGCCGTCATCACCAACAGTTCTTTCGGTTGGTGGGGAGCGTTCTTCATTCAGAATCCGAATAAGATAACAATTTCTCCTAAACAGGAGATTTCCACCAATACCACTTATCATTGTTAAAAACAAAGAATCAATGGAAAATAAGATATTATACTCAATCATAACACCTGTGTACAACAGGGCTGACTGCATCATGAGGTGCATGCAGAGCGTGGAGAAATCCATGCAAGTGGGGGGCAATATTGAACATGTGATAGTAGATGACGGCTCGTTGGACTCAACAGCTTCTATCGTTGAAGATTATGCCAAGCTGCATCCTCATGTCGTGTTCGTGAAATTTCCTCAAAACAGAGGAACGAATGCCGCCCGCAATGAGGCCATCCGCAGAGCAAAGGGCAAATGGGTTGTCATACTCGACAGCGATGACTATTTTTGCGAGACTGCACTCCCGGACATAGACAATACCATCAAGGCGAATCCGTCCTTCGGACATTATGCTTTTGCTGCCGATGATATGCTGGGATATTACAAGGACAATTTGATTATCAAGGGGGCAAATCGGAAAGTGTTGAGCTATCCGGATTTCCTGAATGGTTATGTGAATTGCGACTTCATCCATGTGATGCAGCGTGAGGTGTTGCTTCGCCATCCATTCGATGAGGAACTGAGAATATACGAGGGACTTTTCTTCCTTCTCTTTTATCGGGATGTGCATCAGATACTGTTTACCAACAAGGTGGTCACTGTCAGAGAACGCCAGCGTGCCGACTCCGTTTCCCGTGATGTTATCAGAACTAATATAGTCGTTATCCGAAAGAATGCGAAAAGTCAGGAATTGATGCTGCAATATTTTGGCGACGACTTGAGGCTGTTGGGTATGACAAGGCGTCTCCATGCCATCAAAGTATCGCTGTTTGAGAATTATATTCTCTTGGGTGAATATGGCAAGGCAAAGGGGCTGAATATCTCAAATCTTTCTGGGAAAAAAGAGAAAATTCTCGGTGTGATCTGTCGTTCGCATACAGGATGGTGCTATCGTCTGCTATTACAGTCTTATCTTCTTTTGAAATATAAATTATTGAAGAAAAAACTAAAGGTATAGAAATGAAAATATTACATATATGCTGGTCGCTCGATAATGGCGGAGCCGAGAATATGCTCGTTGACATCATAAACTATCAGGTGAAGTACGAGGATGTATCTCTATTCATTATCAACGACAGAATAGATTATAGTATATTTAATCGTATTGATAAGCGATGCCATGTTAAATTGATGGGTAGAAAAGAGGGAGACAAGAATCCGTTTGCTTTACTGAAAATTTATGGTTACTTTCTTTCTCACCATTTTGACATTGTTCATCTCCATAATCCTGACATGATTAAGTATCTCTGGTTGAAACGTAATTATGTTCGTACTGTACACAACACTAACATAGGTTATCAGAACTACAGATGGCACAAGGGCATCATTTCCATATCAGAAGCAGTGAGGGAGGATTTGGAAAGTCGCGGCGTCCATGGCAGCGAGGTGATAGATAACGGCATCAATTTTTCCCTAATCAAGCCAAACGTGCGGAAAGAAAGAAACGGTGTGTTCCGAATGATTCAGGTGAGCAGAATCTACTTTGAACAGAAGGGGCAGGACATCTTGGTGGAGGCTGTCAAGAAAATTCTGTCGCATGGGATGACCAACATCCACCTGGACTTTATCGGTACAGGTCAAGATATTGACCGGCTGAGAAAGATGATAGAGGAAAATCACTTGGAGAAGTATATATCCTTGTTGGGTAATATGCCTCGTGAATATATTTATGAGCATCTTTGCGACTACGACCTTTTTGTGCAGCCTTCTAGGTTTGAGGGCTTCGGTTTGACCGTGGCTGAGGCAATGGGGGCGAAGATTCCTGTGCTCGTGAGTGAGAACGAGGGACCGCTTGCCATCATCGAAAATGGAAAATATGGCTTTACTTTCAAAAACAAGTCGGTTGATAACTGTGCCGGGCAGATAGAGAAAATCATGAAGGAATATCCTTCCAAGGATTTTCTGGAGTCGGCTTATCGGCATGTTCATACCCTTTATAACGTTGACAACACGGCACAAGGCTATCTGGACTTTTATCAGAAGATATTGCGAAATAGCTGACAGACGCTTTTTCACGATTTGTGCATTTTTTTGAAAGCAAAAGCGATAGGATTAAAAGAACCACAGTTAGTGGTTTCTATGTAGTTATCCAAAAGTTGTGATAATTGCTGCGAACGCGCAATCCGCCCATTCACAAATCTCCGAAAGAACTTCGGTGGATTTAGCAGTGAGCAGGGTGCCAGAGTCACTGCGACATTCCTTACTTTCGTTGAAACCTGCAAGCTAATGGCAATGGCTCCACTGGATTTCTTCAGGGGATTCTTTGACATGATTGTAGCAGGAAGAAGGGATTATGCCTTAATGACAGAGGCTCTTTTAGTTAAACCTGTTTAAAAATCGAAAAAGTTCAAATTTCTGCTGTCGCAGAATCTTTAAGTATTGCGGTAAGGTGTCGACAATCGATCGTCATGCCTATTTTGGCAATGACAGAAATATAGAGATTGGTGATTACAGTGGAATTGGGGAGAATTGTGTAATCCCGAATAATACAGTAATCGGAAAATATGTGATGATGGCACCGGAAGTTTATATCGCTTCTAATAATCATTGTACAATTGATACTAAAACACCAATGTGCTTTCAGGGTTATGTAGAAAGTAAGGTGCAGACCATAATTGGCGATGACTGTTGGATTTGTCAAAGGGTAATTATGGCCCCAGGACATCAAGTCGGAAAAGGGTGTATATTGGCTGCTGGTGCCGTTGTTACAAAAGATGTAGAGCCTTACAGCATTGTTGGGGGAAATCCTGCAAAATTAATCAGAAAAAGAAAATAAGGCATGGACATGTCAAAAAGTATTATATGTTGATTAATTATGAAAGATAGAGATTATAGTATTGACATACTGAAATTCTTGGCTGTATTTCTGATTATCAACAGCCATATGGATGCTTTGTATGTAAAATATGGCATGTTGGCAACAGGTGGAGCCATTGGTGATGTGCTTTTCCTGTTTGCTTCGGGGTATACTTTGCTGCTGAGTAAGCGTAACCTGAGTTTTGACAATTGGTATAAGCGAAGAATCAGCAGAATCTATCCTTCTGTGTTTGTTTGTACGGTTATGGGGGCTTTGTTTTCGCTACGTTGTAGCTTGAACTTATCAGAATTCGGGGGGGGTGAATTTATCATTGCAATTATGATATATTATATGCTCATCTATGCCATAAAGCGTTATGCCGTTAAGTACATACCGCACATTATCGCTTTGATAGGGATTGTGTCATTAGTGGTTTATGTAGGGTGGTTTCCTTATAAGTATTTAACTGGAGAAAAGGGAATATATGGTATCACTACCTTGTTTCGTTGGATTCCTTATTTTGCATTCATGCTGTTTGGCTCATGGATGGGATTGAAGCGCAAGGATTTGAAGTTTCATGGTGTATTTGATTTCTTGAAGATGATAGCTAGTCTGTTATTCTTCTATGGAATTCAATTTGCTGCGATGAAATATGCAGTTGTTGCACCATATCAAATTATTACGCTCTTGCCTTTGATGGGTATTGTGTATTACTTCTACAAATGGTGTCATGCAAAGTTTTGGGAGAAATTGTATTCTAAGAAGATTGGATATACTATAATTATGACGATTTCTGGTCTTTGCTTGGAATCTTATCTTATACAGTACAGTGTGTTCACTACAAAAATGAATGTCATTTTTCCATTGAACTTGCCTATCATGGTAATAATAGTGTTGTTGGCATCTTTCTTATGTAAATGCCTTTCTCGCTTGTTCTCACAGACATTTGGGGAGGGGGATTATAATTGGAAGGAAGTGGTAAAGTTGTATTGAAATGGAAATGAAAACTGCACTTAAGAACAACTGGTTTATTTTTGTCTTATCTTTGATATTCGTAGTTCTGAGCTTCTTGATATGCAGATGTTCTTGGTCTGTTATTGAACGTCTGACAAGTGAGACACCAAAACAGAATACTCATGTTGAGGCGATAAATATACAGATAGAGTTGTCTGATACATTGAATGAAAAGATATTTGATAGCTTGAAGAGTATTCAAAAGAATCTTCAAGAGATGAAATCTGATTCTGTGATAGTAATTGTTGATAAAGTACATAAATGATAGTTGCCTTATAGGTATGAGTTGGGACTTTACAAATTATACTTTCAGCTTCTTGGTATCGTTGATAGGTACTATACTTGGTATTTGCTATCCTTTGTTCTTGGAGAATATAAGGAAGATTGACGATCAATACCAATCAACGGTACTGGCAAAACGATTCCAAGAAGCACCAGTGTTCAAGCTGTATCGACTTTTATTGATAGCGGCTATAATCATTTCATTTTTAGCTCCTTTTATTATGCTTTTTTCTGATAATAGCATTGTAAATATAGGGGTAGAAACAATACATTGCTTATTTGTTTTAGCATTAGTATTTGTTATGCTTTATATGTTTCGAGTTATCCAAACATATTATAATCCAGATGATTTGAGTAGGCTTCTATTTGAATGTCCTAAATCACTGCATCTTCCTGTTGATAGAGAATTGCTGATGGCTTCTGTGGATTTGATGAGGTATTCATGTGAAAGAAACAATATGGATGTTTATAGGATTAGCAAGGGGTTTTTAGTAAATGTGGCAACATTAGAGCAGATACCTGTGGGGTATGAATACTATAATCTGTCTTCACTTTTGCAAAATACTTTTATACGGATTACAGACTTGTCAACCGATGAAACATTGAAGCCATTATGCTATGACAACATCTTGGTACAAGTGTACTATAATATATTTTGCAAGGGCTTTAATGGCGAAAACAACTATGCTACAATTTGGCATTCACTAAATAAAATAATGGAATCTGAGAATACGGAATGGTTTCAGCAATATTGGTCTGCTGCTATCTCATATTGCGGTCTTATTGTCAAAAATCTGCGAAGTGATGCTTCGAAATATGTATTTGAAAATCAAGCTCGTTTTTTGGAATTTCATCATGCTTTGGGTGCCATGTTGGTGTATCGGCGAAAAAATGATTGGCTACATTATATATCAACAACAGATAATGTTAGTCCAAGGAAATTTGATTTGATACCTGGGTCTTTAAATCAAATATTCTTCTATGTGGCTAGATTTGAGCGTCTATCCAACAGACCTTGGGAGCTTACTGGTAAATATCAAATGAATGGAATATCCAATGATGTTAATTCTGACCAAACAATATTGCTGCAATTGTATCGCTATTTTACTTTGTTGATTATGCGTCTTTTCAGTTATAATGACTATAATATCGGCTATTGCGATCCTATGCAATTGCCAAATATAGATGGTTCAGACTTAAAAGAATTAAAGGATTTAAAAGAAACTGTGGAACGGATTCTTCATACTGTAAATTATTGGTATGATGACAATCGTATATCGGAAATCTATCTTCCTGTAACTCCAGAAAAAAGCGAAGTGATAAAACTCTTAGATGGATTGATAGAAAAGATAAATGCAAGGATAAGGTTCCATATTAACAATCCTGAATTAGATACCGATAAGTTTGAAGAATTGAAGTCTCTGCTGGCAGAAGCTGACAATAAAAGCAAGGTTTTGGCAGATATGCCTAATGAAGAGGAAAAGAGAAACTGGGGGGCTACAAGTATCGAAATGACAATTGAACATCAGTTGGGCGCAGATATAAGCAGCAAGGATGGATATAAAGGATGGAGTAATTTCCCTGAAGTCATATTGCAAGCCTTGAATACGAAAGTTGCAAGATACATTGATGGTTGCTATTTATTTTTAGAGCCTCTTGCAGATTTACGCATCAGTGAGAAGAATCTGTTTGCCGCCTTGGATAAACTGCAAATTCCGAAGGAATGCCTTATCTTATCCATGGGCGTTTACTTGGGTGGCATAGATGTGAAGTATAATAAGAAATCAAATTTGACGTATGATTATACTAACAATACGTGTTCTTATGGTAAAATACCTGTGATAGAAAACAATTCTGCTTATTCTGTTGTTTATGTCATAAAACAATCTGATTTGCTCAAGATGGATACTCTGTTGGCAGACGAGAGCGATAAAGTTATTAATAACATGACTTTGTTGGATGGTTCAGAGAAACATCTTTATACAAATATTGATGAGGTTATTCAAAAAGGAAGCCCTACACCGATTCTGAAATTGGGAAAGAAAATTTGTGTCTATACAAAACAGAATATAGAAATTATCCGCATCAGAGTGGCAAGAGATGGAGACGATTCTATGGAAATAGCAAGACTGAAACAATGGAAAGAATATTTGAAAACAAATAGCTGATATAAATGGAAACAGAGAAAATTAAAATCAAGCAACTTATGTCATATATAAATAAAGATTTATCCTCAAAAGTCCTTTTCTTGGGAGTATCTAAGAAGACAAAGGGAGGTATGACGGCTGTTCTCGTGTCGTATGATAAGTATATAGAGAATATGCGATTTATACCTACTTGGAAGTTGGGAAACAAAGCGGTGAAATCATGGTATGCCTTGCAAGCTTTGGTAAGAACTTGGTTCTTGCTGACGTTTGACAAGAGAATCAAGATAGTGCATATCCATGGTGCCGCCAATGCATCGTTTGAAAGATGCAAACTGTTTATTGGACTTGCCAAGAAATGTGGCAAGAAGGTGATTCTGCATGAACATGCTGCTGATTTCGTAGAATATTATGATGGCTCGGATGATAAGCAAGCGATTAAAGATACACTTCGAAAGTGTGATGCCTTAATCGTGTTGTCACAGTCATGGAAAGAGTATTTTTCATCCATCGGAATGGACAAGGACAAGATTCATGTTCTTAACAACATCGTGTCACCTCCAGAGATAGCTCCAGATAAACATACAGAAGATGGTAAGTTACATCTGATGTATATGGGGGAAATTAGCAAGCGAAAAGGCGGATTCGACTTATTAAAAGCTATTGTGGACAATAAGGAGTATTTTGCCGATAAGCTTTTACTTCGTATGGGAGGTAATGAGGTTGATGGTGATATCAAGGCTTATATTCGTGAGAATGGCTTGGAATCGTTTGTAACCTATGAAGGTTGGATTGCTGGTCAGAAGAAGATAGATTGTTTGAATTGGGAAGATGTTTATATCTTGCCATCCTACAACGAGGGATTGCCTATTGCTATCCTTGAAGCTATGGCTTATAGTCATCCTATCATATCTACTCCAGTTGGTGGTATACCTGAGATTATAAAGTCTGGTGAAAATGGTATCTTGGTTCAGCCTGGCGATACAAAGGCTATAGCTGATGCTATCAAGTTTTATATAGAAAATCATGATGCGATTAGAAAACAAGGCAATAATGCTTTCAAAGTAGTACAGAACTTTTTCCCAGAGAAAGTATTTGGAGATTTAAAAGCATTGTATTTGAAAATGTTAAGTAATAAAAATGAATAATAGAAGATTGGATGTTGTGGATTTCCTTCGAGGATTTTCCATATTTACAATAGTTTTAATGCATCTTGTACAGAGTTATCCTTTACCTGGCTTCTTGCAGAAGGCAACTTCATTGGGTGGCGCTGGTGTTCATGTATTTATATTGTGTAGTGGATTTGGATTGTATCTGTCTTCACTATATAAACCATTGACTTATGGGCAATTCTTGAAAAGAAGATTCTCCAAGGTCTATATACCTTATCTTATTGTAGTAATCATAAGTGCCTTGTACTTTTGGTTAGTATGTGGTCAAGATGTGCTTAACCCTTTGTTGGGTTCTGTCTTTTTATATAAAATGTTTGTTCCTTCTTTGGAATGTGCATTTGGAGGTCAGATGTGGTTCGTATCGACAATTATCCAGTTTTATCTATTTTGGCCTTTAATAGTTAGACTGTTTAGAGTGGATATGGGGGGGCGAATTTCATTACTCGTCAGTCTTATTTGGGCAACAATTACTACTTATTTAGGTATAAACGATGAAAGAATTTGGAATAGCTTCTTCTTGCAATATCTTTGGGAGTTTGTTTTAGGTATGTGGTTGGCAAAGATATACTTTGAACATCCTGAGAAAATCAAAGTGCCTAAGTTTGGAATTTTATTGGGTGCAATGATTGTTGGGTTGGGGTTGACCGGTGTAGCAGGTATCGTTGGTGGATACTGGAAATCATACAATGATATCCCTTCGCTGGTTGGCTATATGTCTATGGCTCTCATTGTTTATAAATTGAGTATCAATTGGGTTAATCGTTTCTTTCAATATACCAACAAGGTATCGTATGAGTGGTATCTTATCCATATACTGATATTTAGTATTTACTTTAAATTTGCAAGAGGCATATTGCCTTTCTATGCAGATTGGGTAGTGCTGATGCTTGTATCGTATGTTGTGGCTATAGGGTATCATAAGATTTTGAAAACGATAAAAATATAATGTGCTTGCAGCTTTAATTCAAATTTATTATGTATAAAATACAAAATATTAAAGAAGGTATATATGACTTGGTTTATATTACTTTCTTACATGGATCACCTTCTTATAAAGAAGACGTGATAAGAAATGGAATAGATCTTTTTGTTGATTTTTTGAATACAAAGTCTGAAAATGAAAATTTGCATGGGCTTTCTATTGCAATTTTTAGTGCGTTGCAAGAAATGTTAGTAGAAAAGTTATTTACTATTAATAATTTAGATGTGTTAGCTACAAAATTAGAACCTTTCTGCCGAAAGGTTTTGATGCTTAAGAATGGAAAGAAATATGATGAACTTTCTCATGTAAATCTAAGTCAATTAAATAAGTTTGAAGTTGATTTTTCTGATGATTTTACAAAAAAATTGATGAATTAATTGAAAAATATACCCAGTCTCTTATTCGTAAATAGCAATGGAAACAGTAAAAGTATTAAATATAGATATTCAGAACATTACTCGTCAGAAACTCTTGGAGAACTTGAAGGAGGGTGTTCTTGTGACTCCTAATCTTGATCATCTGATTAAGCTTCAGAAGGACAAGGAGTTTTATGATGTGTATCAGAAGTCTGAATGGGTGGTATGTGACAGTAAGATCCTCTACCTGTTCGGTAAGTTGTTGAAGACTCCAATTA